>OGDN01000133.1_pt1 | contig 142866 bp, 131 predicted proteins | sample 1570271 | NCBI WGS metagenome assembly OGDN01 (sample SAMEA4384481, study PRJEB24528) | human gut metagenome
ATGATAGGGATAGTTTGCGCTTTTTTCCATACGGAAGGTAAGGGGTTTTACAGTAAGCATTAACTACGACTATATTCACGAGGGTCGGCGGACCCTCGCGAAAGTCTTCGTAAATGCTGGATCTCATCTTTGCTAAAGACACCAGCATAAGGCTGTCCGTCCCCGTCCTGTCTGCGCTCCCTTTCTGGGGAGTGGGGGAGGAGGAAGAAATGAGACAAGGGGAAATGGTTGGAAAGAACTTCGGGATGAGAGAAAAATGTTCTTAAATGGTAAAAGATTCTGAAAATTTAAAAGAATAAAATAAATTATAAAAAAGTATTGACAAAATAAGAAAGAAGAGTTACTATATACTCAACAAAAGAAAAGAACGAAAACAAAAGAACCTACGAAAGAGAGGTACAGACCACCAGAAACTTAACGTAAAGTTCAAAGGCAACATCCCTCCAGATGTAATTTTCAAGAAAGGAAGGTACGGACCACCGAAAACCTAAAGTAACACCTCAAAAACAAATTTTAAGAAAGTCAGGTATAGTCCAATGAGAAAGTAAGGATTTATCCCATTAAAAAAGCAGGAGGTACAGACCACCAGAAAGTTTATGATTCATCTTATAATTTAAGAAAGAGAGGTTATCCAATGATAGAGCCTGCAATGTAAGGTGAGTATCGAATCGTAAAGAAGATTTCGGTACTCACTTTTTTGTGAGCGAAGGTCACAGAAAAGCCGAGACATACCCCGCAAATTCATGCGATCAGCATAAATTCTGTGCAGCGCGAAGGGTGTTACCGAGAATGGAGTGAACAATAATCTGGATGCCAGGTGAGTACGAGAAAACGTGATTTGTGCTTGAAAATCTGTGGTATATCGTATATACTTAATAGAGTCACACGGAAGTCCCAGAACTACTGCAAGAATATGAACGAACAGTAGTGGACCCGTGGAGTATAATTACCAATTGAGTTGAAGGAAGGTACAGTAATCATGGGATTATTAAAACAGTGGAGAGATGTTGCATACTCTCAGCAGGCAGATAAAGCAAAACTGCAGAAATTTTGGGCAGAATATTTTGTGATTGAAAAAGGAATCTACGAACAGCTGCTTTCCAATCCGGACGAAGTAGTACGTGGAACGGTAAAGGAACTGGCAGATAAATATAAAGTCAATGTAATGACAATGACAGGTTTCTTGGATGGTATCAATGACAGCCTGAAGGTTCAGAACCCGATCGAAGAGATGGAAGAAGATACCGAAGTAAATCTGGGATTTGATAAAGAGCTGCTTTACAAAAACATGGTAGATGCAAAAGCAGACTGGCTGTATGAACTGCCGATGTGGGATGAAATCTTTACACCGGAGAAGAAGAAAACTCTGTATATGGAACAGAAGAAATCCGGCACGATCATCAAAGGTGCAAAAGTTGGAAGAAATGATCCATGTCCATGCGGAAGCGGTAAAAAATACAAATTCTGTTGCGGAAGATAATAAAAATGTAAAAGAGCGGGGAGAAAAGAAACTACCCGCTCTTTTCTCGTTTATGTGAATCGTTGGTGATAATCCGTGTCTGTAGGGAAAATGATGACCGCTGTGATAACGGAGAGCCATATATAGGAAAGATAGGAGAAATGTATGGGTATTATTACGAGCCTGTTAGGAATCGTATGTATTTTGTATTACATAGCAGGTGTCCGATATGCCGGCTATCGGGTGTCCGGATTGTGGATCTGGCTGGCAGCAGGTATTGGATGGATGGTATGGGGCGGTTGCCGGATCGGATGTGCAGTTGCCGGTGTTCCGTTCTTTGTACCGGGTGCATTGGTTGCGATTGTAAGAGTTTGTCTTCTGGCGGGGCTGGTACTGTTTTTTTATCTGGAACATCAAATCGGTACCGGAATGAAAGCAAAAGGAATTGAGAATCTGGATTATATCGTTGTTCTTGGATGCCAGGTGAAAGGAACAAAACCAAGCAAAGCATTAAAAGACCGGTTGGATACGGCAAAAGAATATATGCAGGCAAATCCGGAGACGATTGCGGTTTTATCCGGAGGGCAGGGAAAAATGGAGGAGATTTCAGAAGCAGAATGTATGAGACGATATCTGGAGAAAGCCGGAATCAGCAGGGAACGTCTGATCCTGGAACAAAGATCCACCACAACCAGACAGAATCTTCGATACAGCAGAAGATATATGGATTATCGACATGACGAGATTGGAATCATTACCAATAATTTTCATGTATACCGCAGTGTTCTTCTGGCAAGACGAAGTGGCTATCAGAGAGTATGTGGTATTGCCGCACCGTGTAAGAGTGTACTGCTGTACCATTATCTTGTGCGAGAAGCTTTTGCACTGGCAAGGGAAATGTTGCATAAAAGGTAACTATTCAGTAGCCACTGTCCCGCGAGGTGTTTTGACATGAATATGTCAAAATCCCGAGACATACAAGCCAAAATGCCATCACCGAAGGTGATGGCATTTTGGCTCGTAACTGTGAAGGTACTGAACAGTTACCATAAAAGATAAATATATATTAGGTGCAAAATAAAAAATAAACAAAATATATATAAATATATTGACGTACTCGGAAAAATGAGATAGAATCACTTTAACGTGGTAATATAAGAAAGAAATTCAGTGAAGAGAAGAAGTAGAAACAGTGTAAGCGTTTCCAGAGAGCTGTCGGTGCTGAGAGACAGTAACCTTCCTGCTTTGAAGATCATCTCTGAGAAGGAAAGTCGAAAGAAGTGTCGAATAGGCTTTCACGGGCGTTTCCCGTTACAGAAACCGCGTATGCTGGTGCGTTGTATTCGTGCTTGTTTCAAGGAGGAAACAGGGTGGTTGCGGAATAGTTTTATCCGTCCCTAGTTTGGGACGGATTTTTTTTATGTGAACAACGAGCCAAAGTCCGTGCTTGCACGAGACTTTGGCGACTGCCGCGATCACTTGAGAAACTCGCAGAGCGTGTTTCTCATAGTTGTCAAAAACACCTGAAAGAAAACGAAACCGACACGATACGGCTAGTCAAAAAACAAGGGAGGATGCGTAATGAAAACGTACAAAAAAATCATGAATGGCGTAGCTATGGTGGAAAAGCTGATTCTTGTCCTTGCTACGATCCTGATTGTGGTGCTTACTGTGGGTAATGTATTATCCCGTAAGCTCCTTCACCAGTCCTGGTCATTTACCGAAGAACTTGTCGTTGCGGTATTTGTACTGATCACACTGATGGCTGCAGCTTTGGCCGCACGTGACGGAGAACTGGTCAACCTGTCACTGATTCCGGACAGACTGTCTGTGAAAGGACAGAAAGTGCTGCTGACGATCAACACGGTTCTGAGTGTTGCATTTACCGCTGTACTGTTCAAATATGGTCTGGATAAAGTTATCACTCAGCTGGAGAACGGAAAGAGAACGTTCGTACTGAACTGGCCGGAATGGATCTTCTGGTCTTTCGTGCCGATCGGAGCAGCCTGCATGGTACTTCATATAATCGAGTATTTTGTTGATTATTGTGCAAAGAGTAAAAAAGATAAGGAGGAACAGGAAAAATGATAAGTGCAGTATTGTTTGTTTCGTTTTTTGTATTTCTGATCCTTGGTATTCCGATCGGAATCTGCCTTGGATTATCATCTATCTGCGCGATCCTGTACTCCGGTACTTCACTGACAATCGTGGCTACCAATATGTATTCCGGTATCAGCAAATTTCTGTTGCTGGCGATCCCGTTTTTCGTGTTGTCCGGTAATATCATGGCAAAAGCCGGTATTTCCAAACGTCTGATTCGTTTCGTGGATACCTGCGTGGGACATACCAGAGGCGGTATCGCGATCGTATGTGTTATCGTAGCCTGCTTCTTCGGAGCAATTTCCGGTTCCGGTCCGGCAACAGTTGCCGCACTGGGTATGGTACTGATCCCGGCGATGATCGAGCGTGGCGGATTTTCCGCACCGTTTTCTACGGCACTGATGGCAACTTCGAGTTCGATCGCGATCGTTATCCCGCCAAGTATCGCATTTGTTGTATATGCATCTATCACAGGTGTATCTATTGCGGATATGTTTACCGCAGGTATCGTTCCCGGTATCCTGATGGGTGTTGCTCTGGTGATCGTTGTTATGCTGGAGGCGAGAAAAAACAAAATTCAGCCTACACAGAAAAAAGCAAGTGGCAAAGAACGCTGGGATGCGTTCAAGGATGCATTCTGGGGCTTCCTGATGCCGGTTATCATCCTTGGCGGTATCTACGGAAGTATTTTCACACCGACTGAGGCAGCTGCCGTGTCTGTTGTGTACGGTCTGTTTGTGGGAATATTTATTTATAAAGATATCAAGATCAAAGACCTGTGGGAGCTGATGGTAGACTCTGCGAAGACAACCGGTGGTATCATGCTGATCGTGGCGAGTGCTTCCCTGTTTTCTTTCGTATGTACCAAATTCGGTATCGCACAGGCAGCTTCCGATCTGCTCGGAAGCGTAGCGCATAACCAGTTTGTATTCCTTCTGATCGTCAATGTGATCTTCCTGATCGCAGGATGCTTTATTGATGCAAACTCTGCAATGTACATCTTTATTCCGATCATGCTGCCGGTATGTAAGGCACTGGGATATGATGTGGTAGCATTTGGTATCGTGGCAACTGTCAACCTGGCCATCGGACAGGTAACTCCTCCGGTAGGTGTCAACCTGTTTGTTGCGATTTCTGTCAAACTGAAAAAAGGAATGGAAGTTACCATTCAGCAGATTTCCAAGGCCGTTATGCCGATGATCGGAGCGTCTGTGGTTGTACTGTTACTGATCACCTATATTCCCGGAATATCCACCTTCCTGCCGAAAGCACTGGCCGGAGAAAATGGTGCTTACAGCGGAACGGTAACGGCTTCTTCTGACAGTGCAGATGATGCACAAGACAGCACCGGTGGTTCCGGAGATTCTTATAATGACATCGCAGATTACAGTGATCTTGGCTGGGAAGAACAGACCTGGAACTTCACCTGTTCCACCACAGAAACCAGTACCTGGGCAGAGGGTGGAAGAAAATTCGGTGAACTGATGGAAAAGGCGACCGGAGGTAAAGTAAAAGTCAATGTTTACGCAGCAGACCAGCTGACCAACGGAAACCAGTCCGAAGGTATTCAGGCTCTGATGAACGGAGATCCGGTACAGATTTCCATGCACAGCAACCTGATCTATTCTGCTTTTGATCCGAGATTTAATGTGGTATCTCTACCGTTCCTGTTTGATTCAGTAGAAGATGCAGATGCAAAACTTGACGGAGAAGCAGGAGAAAAACTGAAAGCTATTCTGGATGAATACAATCTCCACTGTATGGGAATTGCAGAAAACGGCTTCCGCCAGCTGACCAACAGCAGACAGGAAGTCAGATCCGTAGAAGATATGAAAAACCTGAAGATCCGTGTGGCAGGAAGTAACCTGCTGATGGAGTGCTATAAGAGATGGGGAGCAGATGCGACCAACATGAACTGGTCCGAAACTTATACGGCCCTGCAGCAGAAAACCGTAGAAGGACAGGAGAATCCGCTGCCGGCTATCGATGCAGCCAGTGTACAGGAAGTACAGCCATACTGCTCCCTGTGGAATGCAAACTATGATTGTCTGTTCTTCTGTATCAATGGTGATATCTATAATAGTCTGACACCGGAACAGCAGGAAGTTATTGACGAGTGCGGAAAACTGGCTACTGACTACGAACGTGAGATCAACCGTGCCGGAGACGACGAGATCATGAGCCGCTGGCAGAAAGAAAACGGTGTGACGATCACACAGAATGAAGATATGGACATCGACTCATTCAAAAAGGCAGTAGACGGAATCGACGAGTGGTATCAGAAAGAACTGGAAGACCAGGGATACGATGATGCCAAAGAACTGATTGCTGCTTTCCAGTAAAAAAAGGACATCAGACCAGGCAACATTGTCTGGAAGTAAAACAGATCCGGAAACCGATAAATGGTTTTCCGGATCTGTTTTTGCGTCCGACTATTCTCATATTAAAAAAATATGCTATAATGGGCGTTAGAGCGTGAACAAACGAGGTGACAAATATGAAAAAACAGGAAGAAATACTTGCAGATCCCGTGGAAAAACTGAAACTGTTACTGGAACAGGGGGAATTTGAGCTTCTGGAAGAAAAGACAGAGGGAAGAATCTCTTATCGACTGATCTATCTGATGAATGATGCTGTGGAAAGTTTTCTTGTTCTTAAAAACTGTCGGATGACCGGAGAATATCTGGCAGATTATGAAGGTAAGATTGAAACGGAACTGCGGGAATATAAAGAAGAAAATGTGAAATCAGAAACAGGGTTCGGAAACCATTCTGAAAAAAATAAATATATCCTTGTGGTGCATCAGGGTGATTCGGTATGCACTCTGATGTTTACCGGTCTGGAAGAAGAAGTTCACCTGTATAATTATGGAACAATCGGTCATTTCTGGGTAAAGAGATATGAATATCTGCGTCAGCTGGAGTATACGTTTGCCATTATACGTGACAAACGGGAGTATCTGGGAGAAAGATATTGTAACAGACGGGAGCAGAAACTGGCAGCTCTGGCGGATTTTCCACCGTTGAATTATACCTGTTATCCGGCAATCAGCAAAGAATATCTCGTGGAGAGAGAAAATGCCTGGAAACCAGCCGGACAGGCTTTGTCCGTTATGGAAGAACTGCTGAAGGAAACCGGTGATAAACAGTTGGTGAGACTGGTGCGTCTGTATGCAATATTCCCGGTGAAAATACTGGCAAGATATATAGCCATGCAGCTTCACAGAACAAAACACAGAAAAGTGGTGCAGCTTTTGCAACAGCAGGTACGACAGGCGGCAAAATACTATCCGGAACGAAAATTTTCAGGAAAAGAAGAAAAAAAGTTTCGGGAGCAGAGAAAACGGGCGCAGGACTGTGCAAGAGAATGGGAAGAAAAAGGATACCGGGTGGATATCTTCCGGGAAGAACCGTTTACGGTATCGAGAGATTCTGTTGAAGGAAAATATTATGTGATGATATGGAAAAAAGGTTTCCGGAATCAGAAAGTGAAAATAGAGGAGATTCTGTAAACAGGTACGGAAGAATGGATATGACAAAACAACGACAAAAATAACAGACAGAGGATACAGAAGCAAAGAAAGGGAAAAAATATGAGTTACGCAGTAGTTACACTGAAAAAAGGAGAGGGACGTACACTGAAAGCAGGCGGGGCCTGGATATTTGATAATGAGATCGAGAGTATCACCGGAGGATTTGACAACGGTTCAATTGTGCTGGTACACGACTTTGATGGCTATCCCATGGGACGGGGATTCATCAATCAGAATTCCAAGATCAGAGTTCGAATGATGACCAGAAACATTCATCAGGAGATTGACGAATCATTTTTAAGGATGCGTGTAAAAAATGCATGGGAATACCGAAAAACTATAGTGGATACCTCATCCTGTCGTCTGATCTTCGGCGAAGCAGATTTTCTTCCCGGACTGACCGTGGACAAATACGAGGATGTGCTGGTGGTGGAGTGTCTGGCACTGGGCATGGAAGCATTCAAAGAAACCATCGTGAAACTGTTAAAAGAAGTACTGGCGGAAGATGGCGTGACCATCCGCGGCGTATATGAGCGGAGTGATGCCAACGAGCGGAAAAAAGAAGGACTTCCGAAGGTCAAAGGATGGATCGGCGAGCCGTATAAGACGGAAGTGGAGATTGTGGAAAATGGAGTGCATTATCTGGTGGATGTGGAAAATGGACAGAAAACCGGATTCTTCCTGGATCAGAAGTACAACCGTCTGGCGATGCAGCGCATCTGCAAGGGAAAACGGGTGCTGGACTGCTTTACCCATATGGGAACATTTGCCCTGAACGCCGGAATTGCCGGAGCCACAGAGGTAACCGGGCTGGATATCTCTGAGTATGCCGTTTCCCAGGCAACGGAAAATGCGAAAAGAAACGGGCTGGAAGAACGGGTCACCTTCCGCTGTGCGAATGTCTTTGATGAACTTCCGCGTCTGGCAGAAGCGGGAGAGAAATACGATGTCGTGATTCTGGATCCTCCTGCATTTACCAAATCCCGTCAGGCAACTAAAAATGCCATAAAAGGCTATCGCGAGATCAATATCAAAGGACTGAAACTGGTCAAAGACGGCGGCTACCTTGCCACCTGCTCCTGTTCCCATTTTATGACCCAGGAACTCCTTGCGAAAACGGTTCGGGAAGCTGCAAGAAGCGCTCATAAACGTCTCCGCCAGGTGGAATTCCGCACTCAGTCCCCGGATCATCCGATCCTGTGGGCGGCAGATGAGTCGTATTATTTAAAATTTTTTATTTTCCAGGTCGTTGACGAAAAGTAATTTTTTCCGAAAAATAAAAAAATATTTCAAAAAAGCCTGAAAGAGATAATAGGATGTATTTATGGATGCTTGCGGCAGTCGTCGCTTATTTTATCAAAGGTTTGTGTGGCTTTGCCAACACGCTGGTATTTACAGCAATTCTCAGTTTTGGATCGGTAAATGCCAATATTTCTCCAATTGATCTGCTGTTGGGTTATCCGGCCAATGTGATTCTTACCTGGAAAAACCGAAAAAATCTGGATCCGAAAGTGTATATCCCGTTGGCAGTCCTGGTACTGGCAGGCAGTATTCCCGGAGCATTTCTGTTGAAAAATGTGGATGCCAGAGCGATCAAGCTGGTATTTGGAGTGGTAGTAGTCGCACTGGGTGCGGAGATGCTTTCCAGAGAGTACAGCAAAAAACGCGTACCTTCCTCCCGGCTGGTGCTGGCGATCATCGGTGTGGCAGCCGGGGTTTTGTGCGGTCTCTTTGGTGTGGGCGCTTTGCTGGCCGCTTACGTCAATCGCGTGACGGACGAGGACAGCTCATTTAAGGCAAATATCAGCGCGGTCTTTATTGTGGACAACACATTTCGCATTATTTTATACAGTGCACTTGGATTACTTACGTTTGATACGGTTCTGTCCGTCTTGAAACTGATTCCGTTTGCACTTTTGGGGCTGTTTTTGGGAATCAAATGCAGCAATCATATGGATGGAAAAAATGTTAAGAAGATTACATCGGTATTGCTGGTACTGTCCGGTATTTCGCTGATTTTGAAAAATCTTTAAAAATGCAGGAACAATGCAGGAAAAGAAGTAAAAAAATAGGATTAAACAGCAATGTGATATTGTTGCGAATCCAACCATCGGTGTATTTTTGGCTGAGCCGATTGCGGATTTTGTGGCTGTTTGTACGACGGGGAGTTTATTTTACAGATACTATCGGAGAGAATTAGCGGATAAGAGAGATTCATGAGGTGCTTTCTTTTGCTGCGTGCTATAATAGGACATAAAAGAACAAATGAAATTGCAAAAAGCAGAGCAAACGGATTCTCCTGTCATTCAGAAATTTTATTGGGATGTCTTTGAAAATAGAAGTCGACTTTTGTCCTGTCTTGTGTATCACGGAAGTGCCTGTTTTACAGGCTTTCCGGGACATCAGTCATTTTGGCTGGTATTGTAAAGCAGTGTCAGATTGGTCGTAAATGCCGTAAATTTGCGGTCAAAAAATGATGAAAAATGGAGAGTGTTAATAAAATGAAATTAACGTACACGAATGTAGATTGATATCTGACTCCGAATCTTACTTATAAATCCGGTGAGCAGATGGAGCAGTTTGGTAAGTATGGATTCTTACGCAGAGATTATCTGAAGAACCATCGAAATTCAACCTACCAGGTGATGCTTTTACAGGATACAATTGGAGAACATCTTCTGGAAGTGGACAAGGCGGCCAGAGAACGGGAAGAAGTGATTCTGAAACAGTTGGAAGAAAAAGAACCATTACCGGATAAAGAGAAAGATCAGATTGCGTGGGTAAGAGCTGCTAATCAGCACAGAGCGTTTGTGGAAGAGATTATTTTGAAGGAACTGATCTATGTTTAACAAAGTTGAAGTTTGTAACTGAGGATTGAACAGGTAATTGGACAGATTAAAAAATCATTGAAAAAAGAATAAAATGTTTAGAGGAGGCGTGAGTGATAGAGATATTACTTACGCTTTTTCTTTTGAACTGGAAAGGAGGATGGGAGCATGGCACAGATTTTTCGTGTAGAGAGAACTAAGAATTTTACGGTAATGAGTAATCACCATTTCAAGAATAAGAATCTGACATTGAAAGCGAAAGGTCTATTATCGCTGATGTTAAGTTTGCCAGATGACTGGAATTACAATATGCAAGGACTGGCAACATTGAGCAGAGATGGGATTGATTCTGTTCGTTCTGCAATTTTTAAGTTTCGCTAAGTTTCACTTATGTAGGTGTCTGAGGGAAATTCAATAGTTAAAACATGAAAAAAAGCACTGAAAACCGTTGGATTATTGGTTTTACAGTGCTTTTTCTTTTGCCAAAGAGGAAAAATGCAGTGAACTTAAGTTTTGCTAAGTTTCACTGAGTTCTGATTTTACAGAGCGCCATTGTTTTTTTGGCTCAAATTTTCCACAATCATCACAGGTATAAGACCAGTTGAGCATCATGAGAAAAACAACAGAGTATAAACTGTTTGAACAAAACCTGTAAAGAAAAATAAACAAAGTAACTAATAAATTTCTTAGTTAGTTGATTCTATACGGAAACAGGATTATGATAATTATCGACATATGACGGAAATAAAAAAGGAGAAATTATGGCGCGACCAAGAAGATGCAGAAAAATCTGTACAGAACCTGCATATGACAGTTTTAAACCGGAAGGAATCTCTGTGGGAGAAGAGATTACTATGACCGTAGATGAATACGAAGTGATTCGACTGGTTGACCTGGAAAAATATACACATGAACAGTGTGCAGAGCGAATGGGAATCTCAAGGACAACAGTGACTGAGATCTATGAATCCGCACGTTATAAACTGGCAGACAGTGTGGTAAATGGAAAAAAGTTACATATTTCAGGGGGCGACTATCAGTTATGTGATGGAAAGAATGTATTTTGCTGTAACAGACTCTGTAAAAGATCCGAAGAATCCGTCAGAAAAATAATCATTCAAAGAAAGGTTGGAGCACAGACAGCACTGAAAGAGGCAGGAATCCGGTTATATGGAGGCGTAAAAGGAAATGCAGATAAAGCGATAGAGGCTTATTTGAAAGGAAACCTTGACTATAATCCGGAAGTACACTGTACCACACACGAACATGGTCACTCCTGTGGCGAGCATCACTGTGGTGAAGAGAAACACGGATGTTCCGGAAATGGTGAAAATCAATAGGAAATAAAGTACTTTCTTTGGTTTTTCTCTAAAAAAAAGTAGTGGTTTGATGTACTTAGGGCTAGACGTCGCGCTAGCGACTTGGTACAATAAAAAACAACATGGTTTTATACCAAAAGAAAGGACGATTTATTATGAAACTGAAAGTTGGCGTACAGCTTTTCTCGGTTATGACCGAGTTGGCAAATGACTACCTCAAAACTCTGGAGAATGTTGCAAAAGCAGGCTATAAGTATGTTGAGTATGTAGATGTTCCCGGCAACAGCCCCGAAGAAATCGGCAATAAAGTAAAAGAGCTTGGTCTGACTGCTATTGCAAGCCACGTACATTTTGATCCTTTTACCTCTACCCATGAAGATATGGTTAAGATTGTAGAAGACAACGTCAAGATGCATTCGGAAGCTATTATCCTGCCGATGGGTATCATGACCACAATGGAAGAGATCAAAACAGTTGCCGCAGCCTGCAATGAAATGGCTGCTCTGGCAAAAGCACACGGCATGGCTTTCTATTATCACAACCACTGTCAGGAATTTTATCAGGTTGAAGGCAAAACCGCTTATGAATGGCTGGTTGAACTGACCGATCCCGAACTGGTTTTCTTCGAAGTCGATACTTTCTGGGCAACCCGCGGCGGACAGAAGGCTGTTGAACTGATTAAAAAGCTCGGTTCCCGTGCAAAACTGATCCATCAGAAAGATATGGGTAAATCTGCTGATCCGATCAACCTGATTGAGGGTGTTACCGATCTGACCAGAGAGAACTACTGCGAAAAGATTTTCGGCCGTACAAATCCGACCGATATCTGCACCGTTGGCACCGGTATCATGGATATCCCCGAAATCGTTAAAACTGTAACTGAGCTTGACTATGCTCCTTACATTATTGTTGAACTTGACTGCTGCGCCCGTCAGACCGAAGAAGAGTACAACACTCCTCTTTCGCCTCTCGCAAGCATCAAAGCAAGCCGCGAGTATCTCGAAAGCGTTATCGGCTGATTTAAACTTAATAAAACGCGCTTCCTTCTCCGGAAAATGAGGTGACCCCAAAAAGTTAGACTTTTGCGAGACGATTTCGGTCGTCTCGTTTTTCTTTATGTAGCTAGGATATGAAGCCTGTATTGAACAGGGCTCATCCATCTTAACTTCTCTTTTATTCGTTTTTCATTGTAGTATTTTATAAAACGTTCTATCTTAGATTTTAATTCCTCGTAGCTATAGTAAACAACACCATAGTAAATTTCTTGCTTGAGCAGTCCAAAGAAGTTTTCCATTACAGAGTTATCCAGGCAGTTTCCCTTTCTTGACATACTTTGAAATATACGTTCTTCTTTTAGTCTATGAGAATATGCTTTCATTTGGTAAGCCCACCCTTGATCAGAATGAAAAGTTCTTCTGTACGGACAATCCGCAGTGATCTTAATTGCCTTATCTAAAGCATCCATTACGTTCTTTGCAGAAGGTTTCCGGTGTAAAGGTGCCTGACATCAATGGATTTATGCTGTTTCAAAACAAGCCTTGAGCATTTGCGCAAATTCTTCGATATAGTATCCGGATAGGATAAAAATATCCCCTTTCACGAAAGAAAATTTTTGTGAAAGGGGATGTTTTTTACAAGTATAGTAAATGCATGTATTTTACAGAATGTCACTTCCATCCGGTATTTTAGAAATAATCTGTCGGTTGACACTGAACAGGAAAGTCAGTGAAACAACAAGAGATGCAACCTCTGCAATCGGGAAGCACCACCATACCACATGCAGTCCTCCGATCCGGGAAAGAAGGTAGGCTACCGGGATCAGGACCACGAGCTGACGAAGGATCGATACGATCATGCTGTATACTGCTTTTCCGAGAGCCTGGAATACTGTTCCACAGATGATACAGAACCAGGCGATCAGATAATGAACCCCGATGATACGCAGTGCAGGAATACCGATGGCGAGCATATCTTCGGAAGCATTGAACATTCCAAGAAGAACCTGTGGAATCAGCTCAAAAGATAAGAATCCGACAAAGGTCAGACAGAAAGCAGTGATCAGGCTGAGTTTGATCGTTTTGATCATACGTTTTCTGTTCTGTGCCCCGTAGTTGAAGGCGATGATCGGTGTGATACCATTGTTCAGACCGAACACCGGCATGAAGAAGAAACTCTGAAGCTTGAAATATACACCGAACACAGCGGTTGCTGTGGATGAGAAAGCAATCAGGATCCGGTTCATGGAGTACGTCATCACAGAGCCGATAGACTGCATGATGATCGAAGGAACACCGATCGCATAGATCGTTCCGATGATTTTGATATCCGGACGAAATCCCTGAAAATGGATCTTAATCTCTGTATTGAATTTGTGATTGCAGGTAAAGGCAACGACAGCAGCGACACACTGACCGATGACAGTTGCCACAGCAGCACCGGTGACACCCATGGCCGGACATCCAAGCAGACCGAAGATCATGATCGGATCCAGAATGATATTGGTAAGAGCTCCGCATAACTGGGAAGTCATACTGAAAAGTGTTTTTCCGGTGGAGGTTAGAAGGCGTTCAAAGTAAATCTGTGCAAGTAAACCGAAAGAGAAAATCATAACGGTACGAAGATATTCGATGCCCATCTCCATGATCTCAGCATCCGCACCTTTGATCTGGCTGGCATAAAATGGTTTTACAACGGTAAATCCCAGAATCAAAAATACAAGATAACTTAAAAAATACAGAAAAGCTGCATTGACACCGATCTTATTGGCTTCTTTAAACTTATGTTCCCCCAGTGATCTGGAGAGCAGAGCATTCATACCGACACCGGTACCGGTTGCAACAGCAATCAGTAATGTCTGTAAAGGAAAGGCAAGAGAAACAGCAGTAAGGGCATTCTCGGAAAGCTTCGCCACGAAGATACTGTCAACGATGTTGTAAAGTGCCTGCACGAGCATGGAAATCATCATCGGTAACGACATATTAAATAAAAGTTTACCGATGGGCATAGTTCCCATTTTATTTTCTGCTGCAGGGGCAGAAGTATTTTCTTTTGTCATAGGTCCTCCAATCTGTATGATATGTTTGGCTTCGCAGCGCAAAAAAGCGCCAACGATGTATGATACCACTATTTGTTGTAAGATTCAAGAAAAAAGAAAAAGTTCATAATATTTTGCATTGAGAACCGGAAACGAAAACTGTATAATGAAAACAATACGAAAGACAGGAAAATGAGGTGTGGGAAGAGCAATGATTACATATAATTATGGGAACAGTCATTCACCGATCACTTTGCTTCAGATGGTGGGAGATCATGATCTGCCGGGAATAGAAAACGAGATCCGGGAGATCCACAGACTGACGGATCAGGAGTTTGCGTTTGTGGCAGTAAAAGTGGAAAACTGGAATCACGATCTTTCACCATGGAATGCCCCGGCTGTATTTGGAACGGAAGATTTTGGAGACGGTGCGGAAAATACACTGGAAGAAGTATTGCAATTGTGTACGGACAACGACCGCAAATACTGTATCGGTGGATATTCGATGGCAGGATTATTTGCCCTGTGGGCAGCCATGCAGACAGATCGCTTCAAAGGTGTCGCAGCAACATCTCCCTCGGTCTGGTTTCCGGGATTCCTGAAAGATATGAAGAGCCGGCGGGTAGGAAGTGACTGTATTTACCTGAGTCTTGGCGATAAAGAAGAAAAAACAAGGAATCCGGTGATGGCGCAGGTGGGAAACTGCATCAGAGAGACGTTTACCTGGCTGAAAGAAGAAGGAATACCGTGTACACTGGAATGGAATCACGGAGGCCATTTTAAAGAACCGGATATGAGAACCGCCCGGGCCTTCGCGTGGGTGCTGGAAGAACTTGCAAAGAAAGATTAGTATACTTTAAAATATGGAATGGAAAAATACGGGAGAATGAGAAAATGACAACGACAACGTTATGTTACATAGAAAACGAAGGCAAATACCTGATGCTTCACAGAGTAAAAAAGAAGAATGATATCAACGAGGGAAAATGGATCGGTGTCGGCGGTCATGTGGAATATCAGGAAAGCCCGGAGGAATGTCTGGTGCGTGAGGTGAAGGAAGAGACCGGGCTTACACTTACCTCGTATCGGTTCCGTGGTGTGGTGACATTTATCAGCGATACCTGCGAAGCGGAACTGATGTGCGTGTTCACAGCGGATGGATACACAGGGGAACTGATCGAATGCGATGAGGGAGAACTTTGCTGGGTAGATAAAACAGTTGTGCCAGAACTTCCGACCTGGGAGGGCGACAGAGTGTTTCTGGATATGCTTCTTTCCGGGGAAGAAAGATTTTTCTCGCTGAAATTAAGATATGAGGGAGATAAGCTTGTGGAGAAGAAAACTCATTTGTACTAAAAGATAGAGAGGAAGATTTATGCAAACAGTAGGAATAGATATCGGAACAACAACCATAAGCGGTGTGGTTCTGGAAAAAAACGGAACACAAAAACCCCGGATTCTTAAAGCAAAAACAATTGAAAACGGGAGCTTTCTTACAACGACAAAGGACTGGGAAAGGATCCAGGATGCAGAAAAGATTGTAAAGAAGAGCAGACAGATGCTGGATGATTTTCTGGACGAATATCCGGAAGTGGAAAAAATCGGACTTACCGGGCAGATGCATGGGATCGTCTATATCGACAAAGAAGGAACCTGTGTTAGTCCGTTGTATACCTGGCAGGATGCGAGAGGAAGTCTCTGTGAGGAGAATAACGGTTCCCTGACAGAAGAGATTCAGCAGACATGTAACGTGCAGGTGGCTTCCGGCTATGGAATAGTCACGCATATTTATAATTTGAGACATCATCTGATCCCGGATACGGCAGTGAGCTTCTGTACGATCATGGATTACTTCGGGATGCAGCTGACAGGAAGAAAAAAAGCAATGGTGCATGCAAGCAATGGAGCAAGTTTCGGATTCTTTAACGTACAGAAAAATGCTTTCATGACAGAAGAACTTTACAAAATGGGCGTGGAAGAACAGTGGCTTCCGCAAGTCTGCACCAGAATCGAAGCACTGGGAAGTTACAGAGAACGAATCGTGACCACAGCGATCGGCGATAATCAGGCAAGTTTTCTCGGAGCAGCGGGAAATGAGAATAATACATTGCTGGTAAATATGGGAACCGGCGGACAGATCTCAGTACTCTCAGATCAGTATTTTACAGCGGAGGGAATCGAAGCAAGACCTTTCTTACATGGTACTTACCTGCTTGCAGGAGCTTCTCTGTGCGGAGGAAAAGCGTATGCACTGCTGGAAAAATTTTTCAGAGAATTGGTGAAAGAGGCAACCGGACAGGAGAAACCGCTGTACAAAACCCTGGAGAAACTGGCAGGAGACGGGAAAGCATCCTGCACCGGAAGGGAAAACAGGCAAAAACTTCAGATAGAGACAACATTTGACGGAACCAGAGTACATCCGGAGCAAACCGGAAGTATTACCAATCTCAGTGCGGACAATTTCACACCGGCAGCGTTTGTTTACGGGACTCTCGAGGGAATGAGCAGGGAACTCTATCAGATGTATCAGACGATTCAGAACGGAACCGGAATGCAAATAAAACGCATGATCGGATCTGGAAACGGATTGCGAAAGAATCCGGTTCTCTGTGAAATTGTAGAAGAAATGTTTGGCGCGAAACTGGCATTGGCAGAATGTGAAGAAGAAGCGGCAACAGGGGCGGCATTGAGCAGTATGCAGCAGGATGAATAATTGAAAAGTATGGGATGTGATTAATTTCTGCAGTGATCATTGTATAGATTCCAGGCTTGCACAGGAGAATGAGAAAAAAATGTGAGAATGCATTTCAGCAGATTACAGTTATTAAAGCGTATGAAGAGGATGTTACATGAAACAGAAGCTGTTAGATGAACTGATGGAGGTATCTGAAGAAGAACAGAAATATCTGGATGGTCAGGGTGACATTGAAAGACAATTGTATGTGAAGGAAAAGATAGAGGAAATAGACAGGGAACTGCTGCTTAAAAGGGGTCAGCATTATGTAGAGATTATGTATGTGGCACAGGGCAGTATTACGCATTGCATAGAGGGAAAGGAATTAGTGCTTCATAAGGGTGATGTTTTTCAGGCAATTTAAGAAACGATATGGAATGACACCGCACAAATACCGAAAAGAAAACAGAAAAGACAAAAAATGATAACGTGGAAAATAAGATATGACCTTGCCATCTGGGCACATCATGGAATGTTTGCTGCCGGAGAGGATTTTGATCTCACATTCGGCCTCATGCATACAGCAGAAAAGTCAGCAGAGATTCTGGTAAAAATGCTGTCAATGAGACCTGATAAACTGCAGACAATCAAACTTGATAATTTCAGACATCTGGCTAAAGATTTTAACGTTACTCTTTCAGAAGAGTTTCTGTATGATAAATAAAAATTTAAAAAGCTGAAAGTGAAAAGCAGCAGGAACAAGGCAACATGCAGTTTCGGCTGCTTTTCTATATATTAATATTCTCCAAGATCAAATAATTCATCAAAAGTTATCTTAAGATTCGGAAACATCACCAGTTGCAGATCATCTTTATTCTGAGCGGTGACGGTTTTGTAAAGATAGGGATACCCAGTACCATCTTCTCATGTCGGTCATAGTCTTGCAAAACAGATAAAACTTTGTTAAAATAACCAAAATTACAGTTCCGGCAGATGCTTTTCAGATTTTAGTGAGGTTATCTTAGCACAAAGCTGTTTCGAAAATAACGGGGAAAAAGGAGAAATCATATGAGCATTATAAAAAATGAAATACCAATATTGGAATTTGATACAGAACAAACGGCAGTGATCAGCCCAGTGCATGAGAACCTGAATCTGATTCTTCCGAAAAAATGTGTATTTGCCTTTCTTGGCGAATATATTGATGAATATGCGGAGAAGACCGGAGCGCAGATTGTATCGTATTTTATCAGTATGACCAAAGAATATCCTGTTTATATAACAACATATAAAGGTGAAAAAATTGTGCTTTGCCAGGCACCGGTGGGTGCGGCGGCTGCGACACAGATTCTGGACTGGCTGATTGGATATGGAGTGCGTGAAATTATTTCCGCGGGCAGTTGCGGAGAGTTGGAGAAATTTGCAGAAGGAACTTTTCTGATACCGGAGAAAGCTTTGCGTGATGAAGGAACCTCATACCATTATGCTGCGCCTTCGAGATTTATGGAGATTAATAAAAGGGCAAGAAAAGCGATCGAAAAGACGATACTGGAACATGGGATGAAATATCAGGAAGTATTTACCTGGTCAACCGATGGATTTTTCCGTGAAACAAAAGAAAAGGTTGCATACAGGAAGGCAGAGGGATGCTCAGTAGTAGAAATGGAATGTTCAGCACTTGCCGCCTGTGCAGCGTTCAGGGATGCGACCTGGGGAATGATATTATATACAGCGGACAGTCTTGCCGAGGTTGACAGATACGATGAGAGAAACTGGGGCGGCAATGCATATGAATATGCACTTACATTATGTATGGATTCTGTACTGGCGGTATAAAGAAAATCAGAGGAAGATATGACTTTTGTAAAAAACAGGGTTTTGTCTATGGAATCTGAGTGCCGCAGATGGTAAACTGGTGATATTAAAAACTGGCAGAAAAAGTTCTGACCTGTTACTTTATATTGGGGGAAAGGAAGAACAGACATGAAAAACAAGGAGAATTTATACGCTTCGATTCCTTATGTGGACAAAAAGGTATCCCGAATTTTTGCAGGAACTGCATTTTCACCGATCCAGGACGGGGCAGATGGAACGGATTTTTTTGAGGCGGCTTTGGCCAATGGAATCAATGCTTTTGATACGGCAAGGGTATATATGGAAGCGGAGCATTCTTTTGGCAACTGGCTGGAAAAGAGTGGCAGACGGGAGGAGGTAGTCATTCTCAGCAAATGCGGCCATCCGGATGCCATGTGGAACAAACGGGTGAACGAAAAAGAGATGCGAAAAGACCTGAAGAAGTCACTGGAAGAGTTGAAAACCGATTATATTGATATTTATATGCTTCACAGGGATGATCCGGATACCGATGTGGCGGTAGCTGTGGAGACGTTTAATGCCATGCATGAAGAAGGAAACATCGGTGCGTTTGGTGCGTCGAACTGGACACATACAAGGATCGAGGAGGCCAATGAATATGCCTACAAACACAACCTGATCCCGTTTTCTGTTTCCAGTCCGAACTTCTGTCTGGCTCGACAGATCGAAGATCCGTGGGGAGGTGGATGCGTTAACATCTCCGGACCGGAAAATCAAGAGGCCAGAGCATGGTATGAAAAAAATCAGATGCCGGTGATCGCGTATGCATCTTTGGGCAGAGGATTTTTCTCCGGCAGGATGAAAAGCGAGTATGCGGATCATGCCAGTGACTATCTGGATTCTTTTGCAATGACAGGCTATGCGTGTTCGGATAATTTTGAACGTCTCCGCCGCTGTGAGATCATCGCAGAAAGACATGGGGTGACGGTAGCACAGATTGCCATGAACTGGATATTTTCCCATCCGTTGAATATTTTTGCTATCGCGAGTATGTCAAAAGCAGACAGGATGAAAGCGAACCGGGAAGCACTGCTGTTGCAACTTTCCGATGAAGAAATCGCGTATCTTGACCTGGAAACACCTGAATTCTGTGGGTAAACGATTCGTATAGTCTTGCGTATCTGATACAGGAAAGCTAAAATAAACGAGATGAGAAAAAAATAAAAGCTATTATCATAATGTGAGGTGAATACGCAATGAATTATTATGACCTTTCCAACCCGTCCATACCGCCAACCCGTGGATACCGGCTGGGGTTGTGGCGGCTTCGGAGACAGCGGATCTATCGTATCCTGATCGCTCTGGCAGCGATTCTTACCTATATTCTGCTGTATCTGACACTGAAAAGAGACGATTATACGAATGATATGTTAAAAGCCATCGTTCTGCTGTTTTGTTCTGTGGCAGTGTTTCTGGCACTGTTACTGGTTGCACGCAATCGGATCGATGTCGTACGGATGAGAAAACGGGAAGTGCAGGAGCGGCATGATTACAATTATGCCATGTACCGTACCTTATATAAAAAGAAGGAAAAACTTCGCTCCATTACCCTGCTTCAGATGGCAAGGCAGCAGATCGAACTGCACCATCCACAGATGGCACTGCAGGCACTGGAGCTGGTGAAAGGGGAAAAATTGAATGTAGCACAGCTTCGCAGTTTTTATTTTTACCAGGCAGCAGCGCTATATCTGGATGCACAGGAGAGCTGGCAGGAAGCGCTGACCAGTTGTTATGCAATCCCACAAAAACCGCAGCAGTTATCACAGGAGGAAATCGAAAGTCTGTTTTTACCGGAGAGCAATCCGGACAAACTGGTGCTTGCTGTGAGTGACTGGGAGGAGCAGAAAGCTTCCTGGCCGGTGGTTACGATGCTGGCTGCGATTCTGATTTTGTATACCGGAGTCTATTACAGTGTCAATGGGTTACTGTCATGGCGGTATCATTACAGAGACTGGGTTGTGTATGTCTCCTTTTTCGTTCTTTTCTTTGGGTGGACAGTGCTCACGCTGTACTGGCTGGTCAAACTGTTCCGGCTGATCGGAAAACAGACGGAAAAAGGAAAGGGTGCAAAGACTGTGCAGAAGATCCTTCTGGTGATTCTCTGGATCTGTCTCTTTTTGGGAAATAGCCTGATGCAGGTGGCTCAGATTTTTGGAAGTGATGCGGAGGTAGAGGTACAGCCGAATGGTGTGATCGAGATGAAGCATGAAAACTGGCTGGATCCGCCGGAGTATTATTATAACAAAGCTACCGGACTGTTTTTCCGCCGAACGCTGACACTGAATGAGATTATCGAATATGGAATCTCCGAGGAAACACTGGAAGACGATTCGACAGAACAGATATCCGATGGGGAAATACAGAATGATAGCGGAACCGAAGAAGATCCGCTGATGTCTCAGGCGCGGGCAGTCTATACATACATGAAAGAACATGGTGAGATAGCAGATGACGGAGATGTCTCCCAGGTGACTGCAAGTTGTAACGTAAAAGGAAACTTTTATGCCATTTTTGAAAGCGGTGAAGAGAATGGCAACAGCTGGGACAATCGCCTGGTCTATGACAGGACATCAAAGAATGGAGAATGCGAGTTGTTTGTCTATGAGAGGGTGGAAACAGGAAAAGATACCCAGCTGCTCGGATTCTATGCAGTGAATAAGACAACCGGGGAAGTGATCTCAGGGGAAAAAACATCCTGGAGTGAGGTGGGAAGCGAAGCCTACCGGGAAGCTACCGGAGAATAAAAAACAGAAACAATAAAAAAGATCGGTAATGTCTGAACAGATTTTATGTGATTCTATAGAAAACATCACAGAAAATCACGACATTTATCGATCTTTTTCTATGGGTTTATCAAATAGTAGAAAAAATGTCAAAAAATATAAAATAAATCTATTAATCAGAAAACAGCATCTATTTGTTTTTGTTTTAACAAACTATTATAATAAAATCATGGTGAATGTGACGAATGTAATTTAGAAAAAGCTGGAAAAATATTTGGTTTTTACAAAATAGCATCGGATTGGGCGTGTTAAAAAAATAACTGAATGGAAAGGATCCTACCCTTGCAGTTATGAAAAACATCAGGTACCAGACATCATCGAAAATTAACTGAAAAGGAGATCACTTATGAAAAAGCAACAGAAACACTTTCTTATTGCTATTCTGGCAGGCGTATTACTGTATTTTCTTCTGCCGGAAGCAAACGGACTGACAAAAGCAGGCATCGCTATGCTGTCCGTGTTCCTGCCAACGATTTATCTGTGGCTGACCTGTGGAACAAGCTGGACCTCTCTTCTGAGTGTTACCGTAGCAGTTCTTCTCGGAACCTATGCAGGTGCAAATGCATACGGAACCTTATGGGGTAACGTAGTATGTGCTGCCATTATTCCATTTATGATGGTTGCAACCGTTCTGGAAGAGAGCGGTGCATTTGAATGGATCGTAAAATGGATCATTTCCAGAAAGTTCATTCATGGAAGACCAACATTGTTTATGATCATGCTTACACTGGCCATGATCATTATCTCTATCTTTACCGCACCACAGGTAGTAGCCGTACTGTTCTTCAAACTGCTGGAAGATGTAACAACTTCTATCGGATATACAAAAGAAGACAGCTTCTACAAATCACAGGGTCTGCTGATCGGCTGGATCTCTCAGTTATGTGATGGTACTCTGATCTGGGGAAGACCGTACATCCTGACCATGGTTGCAATTGTAGCAGGTTTGGGATTTGGAAACTTCAGCGCGGCAACGTACTTCAAGTTTGCAGGTCTGTATCTGTTATTTGCAGTTGTCGTGGCAATTCTGATGGTAAAACTGTGGATGCGACCGGACGTATCAAAGTTCAAGAGTTTTGATGACGCAGCAATGCGTGAAGAACTGAAGAAAACTCCGATCAGCAAAAGAGGTAAAATCGCTCTGGCTGGTATGGGCGTGATCCTGCTGTGCTACATCCTGGCTTCTATGGAATTCCTGGGACCGGTTGCTACCTACTTCAGTGGCATTACGATTGCAGCACCGGTAACTCTGGTATGCGCACTGCTGTGTGTGATCACTGTTGACGGAAAACCGGTTATGGACTTCGGTAAAGCAGCAGCAAAAGTACCGTGGGGAATGATCGTATTCCTGGGTGCCATCATGTTCTATGCAGGAGCAGTAGGTGGAGATGATTACGGTATCACTTTGTGTCTGCAGAATATCCTGGGACCGGTTGTTGCAAAAATGCCGGTAATCGTAACCATCGTTATCGGATTGATCGTTGCCAGTCTGGCAACCAACTTCTGTTCCAATACCGTATCCGGTGTTATCGTATGCTCCAGCTGTATCCCGGCTCTGATGTCCGTTCCTGGAATCAACCAGGCACAGGTTCTGGCTTTCGGATGTGCCGTTATCGCTATCTGTGGTACTGCAATCTGTACGCTGAGCGCATGCCCGCTGATGGGAATCATTTATTCGGATATCGGTATTGAATACAAAGGAACAGCAAAATACAGTGTGGCTTTCTGTGCAGTTATGATCGTGATCTGTGCAGCAATCTTAATTCCTGTTGGAAGCGGAATGTTTGCCGGACTGATATAAATAAAAACTGTGAATAATACTCACAGCGATTCATGAAAATAGCGGAGGCTGTGGCAATCAAGGGTTTGATGCGACAGCCTCTGTCTGTATAAAAAGAAAAATGGAACGAAGCGAAAGGAGAACATTTGTTATGGAAAAAAGAATTCCACAGGCAATTTTACTTCCTCGTACAGAGGATTCTTTCCCATGGGGAGCAGCAGATCGTCAGCTGGTTCCGACGTATCTGGAAAAATATGGATATGAGGAAGAAGAGTATCTGTATTCCGGAGAAGCTGATGTTTATACATTAAAGGATGGACAGGCGCAGGTAAAACTTTCAAATGCACCGTATACCAACCGTTTTATCATCCGCAAACCGAAAGATCCGAAGAAATTCAGCGGAAATGTCGTTGTAGAGCTGCTGAATTCCACAAACAGCTGGGATGTAAGCCCGATGTGGTGCCTGCTGTGGCAGAAAATGCTTCATGAGGGAGACATCTATGTTGGTGTGACGGTACGTGCGATCTGTACAAAGACGTTAAAACAGTACGATACAAAACGGTATGAGAAATTGTCCTGGAAGAATCCAAATCCGAATCCGGGGCCGGTCAACCACGATATTTTACTGTGGCAGCATTGTCTGGAAGACTGCGAGGACGGTCTGTTATGGGATATGCTGACGCAACTGGGAAATCTGTTCAAGTCCGGGCAGGGTACACAGATTGCAGGAAAAGAAGTGGAGAAGATTTATGCGATCAGCTGTTCGCAGTCTTCCATGCAGTTATCTACTTATATAAATGTATTCCATGAGACAGACAGAGTATCACCGGTTGAGGTTCCATATGATGGGTATCTGACATATTCCGGATGCCGTATGGTGGCTCTGAATCAGGAAGAGTCTCCGGCCGATGTGACAGACGAGATTCAGAAAACAAGAAATTGTCCGGTTCCGGTTCTTCGGTGTGTGACACAGTGGGATTTTAAGGATTTCACAGGTCATATCAATCTGAGAAGAGCGGATAGTGATGCAGAAGGGGATCGTTTCCGTCTGTATGAGCTGGCAGGACAGGCTCATAACTCTTTCTCCGGTGCGTTTTATCGTCCGGGATATGCAGAGATTGACCAGATTCAGAAGACAACCGGTCTTCCGCATACTGATATCACAGCTCTGCCGTTAGAGGCATTTATGCGTCAGGCTCTGACGAATCTGGATCTGTGGGTGAGAGAGGGGATTCCGGCTCCGCATGCACAGGGTCTGATTGAGGTGGATGAGAATAATATTGAGGTTCTGGATGAAAACAATAACTGTAAGGGTGGTTTCCGTTTTCCACAGCTGGATGTGCCGGTAGCTACTTACTGCAGCGGAACAAAGAAGAACGATCAGGACAGTTGTTGTGTGTATTTCTCTGAAGAGAAGCTGAAAAAACTGTATCCTACGAGACGGGATTATATTGATAAGATTTTCAAGGCGATTGATGTTCTGGAGGAGCAGAGATTTTTCTCGGTTGAGGATGCAGATCAGATGAAACTGGATATTCTGAAATTGCCGGTTCCTTGTCGGGATCATAGTTCTAAGTTTGAAGGTTAATTGAAAAAGGGACGCAAGCCAGGAGCCGGGGAACAGATTCTGACAACGTGGGCAGGACAACTTTGAACTAGCCACTAACTGCGACTATATTCACTTGGGTCGGCTGACCCAAGCGAAAGTCTCCGTAAGTGTCGGATTTCAAAGCTTGTCCTAACCGCCCACAAAGTGTTGTCTGAACCTGTTCCCCGGCTCCTGGTTTGCTGTTTTTTCAAGGCGGAAGAGAGGGTGTGTGGGTGTAGGTTATTGGTGAAGACTGAGATTTGATTCAGGGGGGAAAATAGTACAGTTGTTTTACAACTTTTAGCTTCGAGTTTTTAAGTTTTGAAATGGTAGTATAGGAATGAATCATGGAAAGGAAAATCTTATTTTATAGAAAAAAGCTACTGAACCATGAGGTATGAAGAATACCGATGGAACAGTAGCTTTTTTATTACAGTCAGCAGAAATGCTGATATGTTTTCTTTTATTTCAACAGATTGTCATCTGTGAAGTAGTCGATGCGCATGGAGTGACGAACATCGTCCAATGTTTTGGCGGCGGTTTCTCTGGCTGCGGCGCTGCCTTTTTTCAGGATGTCGTATACGTCCGGCAGGTTTTTCTCCCACATTTTACGGCGGTTACGGATCGGCTCAAGTTCGGACTGAATAACGTTATTCAGGAATTTCTTTACTTTTACATCGCCCAGGCCACCGCGCTGATAGTGGGCTTTCAGTTCATCCAGGTTGTTGTAGTCCGGCAGGAATTCTTCAAAGTGTTCCGGGCGACAGAATGCGTCCAGATAGATGAATACCGGGTTGCCTTCCACTTTTCCGGGATCCTGCACACGGATGTGGTTCGGATCAGTGAACATGGACATGATCTTGGTTCTGATATCTTCCGATTCGTCGGACAGGTAGATGCAGTTGCCAAGGGATTTGCTCATTTTTGCCTTACCGTCGATACCCGGCAGACGCAGGCAGGCCTGGTTGCTTGGCAGGACGATCTTTGGCTCTGTCAGGGTTTCGCCGTATACGCTGTTGAACTTGTGTACGATTTCTTTACACTGTTCGATCATCGGCATCTGGTCTTCACCTACCGGTACACTTGTGGCACGGAAAGCGGTGATGTCAGCGGCCTGGCTGATCGGATAACAGAAGAATCCAACCGGGATGCTGGCTTCGAAGTTTCTCATCTGGATCTCAGCTTTTACAGTAGGGTTACGCTGTACACGGGATACGGTAACCAGATTCATATAGTAGAAAGTCAGCTCAGTCAGTTCCGGGATCATGGACTGGATGAAAATCGTGGATTTCTCCGGATCCAGACCACAGGCAAGATAATCGAGTGCTACCTGCATGATGTTCTGACGAACTTTCTCCGGGTGTTCTGCGTTATCGGTCAATGCCTGCGCATCGGCGATCATAATATAGATTTCGTCATAGTTGCCGGAGTTCTGTAATTTTACTCTTTCTTTCAGGGATCCGACATAATGACCCACATGAAGACGACCGGTTGGACGGTCGCCGGTTAAAATAATTTGCTTCATAAAAACTCTCCTTTGTGCTCTGTAAATAATGTGTAACTGCAGTATGCGTCTGACAGAGCAATATAAATTAATTATAAAGCCCGAGTAAGGGACTGTCAACAACGCAAAAGGGAAAATCGGGCGCGCCGGGAACAGAATTTTCTGAAATTTAGCAATTTAAAGTGAAAAAACATTAAATCGTATTGTGATAACTAAAAACACCTGTTATAATAACGAAAAGATGTTAAAGTCTTGAACTTGAAAAAGGAAGGTAAGAAGAATGAATCAGTTGGAAATATTAAGAGAAAGTCTTGGACAGTGCGATGAAATTATTCTGGATGCACTGCTTATGCGTAACCGTATTGTAGAAGATATCATGGCATATAAAGAGGCAAATGATATCCCGATCCTGCAGCCGGAACAGGAAGCAAAACAGAAAGAATGGCTGGAGCGCCGGATGGCAGACAGACGCCATAAAGCAGAAGTGGAAGATGTCTTTGGAAGCATTACCCAGAACAGTAAAAGAATTCAGGCAAGAAAACTGTTCAACTATAATATCGTCCTGATTGGCTTCATGGGAGCGGGTAAGAGTACGATTTCTGAATTTCTGAAAACCGCATTTGCGATGGATGTGATCGAGATGGATCAGATCATCGCCGAGAGAGAAGGAATGAGTATCTCCGATATCTTCGAAGTGTATGGCGAGCAGTATTTCCGCGATCTGGAGACTAACCTGCTGATCGAGATGCAGTCGAGAACCAATGTGGTTATCTCCTGTGGTGGCGGTACTCCGATGAGAGAGTGCAACGTTGTGGAGATGAAGAAAAATGGTCGTGTCGTATTACTGACCGCAAAACCGGAGACGATTCTGGATCGTGTCAAAGACAGCCATGACCGTCCACTGATCGAAAACAACAAGACGGTACCATTCATCGCGGAACTGATGGAAAAACGTAGAGAAAAATACGAGGCAGCTGCCGATATCGTCATCGAGACCGATGGAAAAGATGAGCTGCAGATCTGCGAAGAACTGATCCACAGACTGCGTCAGATGGATAACAAATAATTTATAAAAAGCACATAAAAAGCAGCAGAAGCAATGGAAAAACATTGTTTCTGCTGCTTTTTTGCGTTGCCAAGCATACGACAAAAAGGTCCGGTGGACCTTTTTTAGTTACGCGAGCAAAGAGCCAAAGTTCGTGTTCCAATGATAACAGATACCGGGCAGGATCAGATCGTCCGGTAATCAAGTTCCCCTCGTGTCTGGTCAATGACAAACTGTTTGAAGATATCCACCACCGGCGGATGATAGGCATCTTTTAAGGTAGCCATATAAAAGTTTCTTTGCCAGGTCGGGGAAACCAGGGGCAGAACTTTCAGATTCAGCGAATGAATGATCGGTATATCCGGCGCCACAGCAATTCCGAAACCGTTAGCGACAAAACCGGCAACCACGTGATCTTCCGCAATCTCATAGGAAACATCCGGATAAGCACCAATCTGATCGAATAAATGATCGATGATGTGTCGAAGACCGCTTCCGCTCTTATAGATGATCTGCTTGTACTCGAGTGTCTCTTCCAGATGGATCTCCGATTTGGAAGCAAGCGGATGATCCGGTGGCACGATGACTACAAGATCCTGTTTGGCGACCGGGATAAATTCAATCAGTGGTTCATCATTGATTTTGGAACAGAAGCCGATATCATATTTTTGTTCTTTTATGCCTTTCAGAATCTCATTTGTGATCACTTTATCGCAGTGCAAAGCAAAGTCGATCTGTTTTCCCTGATTCTCATCCAGAAAACGACGCAGGATCCGGGGAACAAAATCACTTCCCAGAGTTCGCAGGAATGCAATGTCGATCCGCCCCTCACCTTTACCGGCAAGCTGTAAATTGCCGACGGAAGAATCCAGCTTCTGCAGAATATCCTCGGCATCGGTGAGAAAGGATTTTCCGTATTTGGTAAGGGTGACATTCCGTCCGTTTTTCTTAAATAATTTCACCCCAAGTTCGGATTCGAGGGAAGAGATCGCATGGCTCAGACTCGGCTGAGTGATCGCCAGAAGATCCGCAGCCCGGGTATAATGTTCCATATGTGCCAGTGTCACAAAGTATCGTAAATGATAAAGATTCATAAACAGGTAACCTCCTAATAAAAAGTATCCTCCGCAAGCCAGAAGTAACCGTCTATACTGCATACAGTTACAAGTTATCTTCTATAGTATATCACGATATATTGACAAAATCTATGAATACTCAAATACAATCAATTTGTCTTGAATTTAACAAAGTTATATAATCAGAAGTAACAAAAGACAAAAAATGGATTCTTTCAGGAGGAAAAATATCATGTCAAAGAGATTTCCAATTACTATCAGTTCCTGGACACTGGGAGATCAGTGTACTTTTGAAGAGCGTGTTGCAGCAGCAAAGAATGCCGGATACGAAGGTATCGGTCTTCGTGCAGAAACTTATGTAGATGCCTTAAATGAGGGACTGTTCGATCAGGATATCCTGAACATTCTGGAAAAATATGATATGAAAGTTACAGAGGTAGAGTACATCGTACAGTGGGCAGAAGAACATCGTTCTTATGAGCAGAAATACAAAGAGCAGATGTGCTTCCATATGTGTGAATTATTTAATGTAAAACAGATCAACTGTGGTCTGATGGAAAACTATTCTGTAGAATACACCGCACAGAAACTGCGTGAGCTGTGCCACAGAGCCGGAAAATACATCATCGGTGTAGAACCAATGCCATACAGCGGTATCCCGGATGTGAAAAAAGGCTGGGCGGTTGTAAAAGCAGCAGATTGTGACAACGCCAAACTGATACTGGATACCTGGCACTGGGTAAGAGCAAACCAGCCGGTAGATATTTCCGTACTGGCAGATGTTCCTGCAGACAAAGTCGTGTCCATCCAGATCAACGATGTATGGGAAAGACCGTATGCAACTACGATTTTAAGAGATGAATCCATGCATGACCGTCTGGCACCGGGAACCGGCATCGGATGCACCGCAGCATTTGTAAAAATGGTTCGTGAAAAAGGCATCGAGCCAAACGCAATCGGCGTAGAGGTTATCAGTGATGCAAACCTGGAAAAAGGCATCGAGTATGCAGCAAAACATACTTATGAAAATACAAAGAAAGTACTCGAAGAGGCATGGCCGGAAGTACTGAACTAAGAAAAGGAGAGCAGATATGAAATTTGATGCAATGTTTCAGCCGATTCAGATCGGACCGGTAACGGTAAAGAACCGTTTTGTAGTTCCTCCGATGGGCAATAACTTTGCCAATACCGACGGAACCATGAGTGAACAGTCTGTTGCTTACTACAGGGAACGTGCAAAAGGTGGATTCGGACTGATCACCATCGAAGCAACTGTTGTACATAAAGGGGCCAAAGGCGGCCCTAGAAAACCATGTCTGTATGATGATTCTACCATCGAAAGCTTTAAAAAGGTGGTAGATGCCTGTCATGCAGAAGGTGCAAAGGTTTCCGTTCAGCTGCAGAATGCAGGTCCGGAAGGAAATGCAAAAAATGCAGGAGCACCGATCACAGCAGCTACCAGTATCCCGGCAGCCTGTGGAAGAGATATTCCGAGAGAATTATCTACCGAAGAAGTGTATGAACTGGTAAAAGGTTACGGAGAAGCAGCAAGAAGAGCAATGGAAGCCGGTGTGGATGCTGTAGAGATCCACATGGCGCATGGATATCTGGTAAGCACTTTTATGTCCCCACGCACCAATAAGCGTGTGGATGAATTCGGCGGATGCTTTGAAAACCGGATGCGTTTCTCCAGACTGATTATTGAAGAAATCAAGAAACAGACCGAAGGAAAGATTGCCGTTCTGGCAAGAATCAATTCTGATGATGAAGTTCCGGGCGGTCTGGATGTACATGACAGCGCAGCAATCGCCGCTTATCTGGAATCCTGTGGACTGGATGCCATCCATGTCTCACGAGCCGTTCATATCAAAGATGAGTATATGTGGGCACCGACTGTGATCCATGGTGGATTTTCCGCTGAGCTGGTAGAAGAGATCAAACGTGCGGTAAACATCCCGGTTATCACAGTGGGCCGTTATACCGAACCGCAGTTCGCAGAACTGATGGTAAAAGAAGGACGCTGCGATCTGGTAGCTTTCGGACGCCAGAGTCTGGCAGATCCGCATATGCCGAAAAAGGCAAAAGAAGAACGTCTGGAAGATATGATCCCGTGTATCGCCTGTCTGCAGGGCTGTGTGGCAAATATGTATGCAGGGAAGCCGTTATGTTGTCTGACAAACCCGTTCCTGGGTCATGATGCAGAACCGTTAAAACAGGCAGAAACACCGAAGAAGATCATGGTAATCGGTGGCGGTGTTGCCGGTCTGTGTGCAGCCTTTGTCGCAAAAGAAAGAGGACATGTGGTTACTTTATACGAAGCAGGCGAAAAACTTGGTGGAAATATGCGACTGGCCGCTTACCCGCCGGGAAAAGGTGATATCACAAACATGATTCGCAGCTACATTCATCGTTGCCAAAAAGATGGAGTTGAGATAAAATTGAACCACGAGGTGACAGCAGACTTCATCAAAGAGGAAAACCCGGACAGCGTGATTCTTGCAACAGGCTCCAAGACACTGGTACTGCCGATCGAAGGCATTGACAATCCGTCTATTATTTACGGATCTGATCTGCTGGAAGGAAAACGTGCAGCAGGTAAGAAGGTACTGGTAGTCGGCGGCGGAATGGTTGGCTGTGAGACCGCAGCCTTCCTTGGCGAACAGAACCATGAGGTAACAGTTATTGAATTCAGAGATACCGTAGGTGCAGATGTGATCCACGAGCACAGAGTATATCTGATGAAAGATTTCGAAGAATACGGTATCGGTCAGATTACCGGAGCAAAAGTATGCAGATTCTTCGAAGACGGCGTAGAGTATGAGACAGCAGACGGCGAACATCACGAGGCCAGAGGCTACGATTCCGTTGTACTTTCCATGGGTTACAGAAATTATAATCCTCTTGAAGAACAGGTGAAAGCTATCGTACCGGATACCTATGTAATCGGTGATGCAATCCGTGCAAGACGTGCACTGGATGCAACGAAAGAAGCCTACGATGTGGCATCTCAGATTTAGACCCAAAACAGGAGGAAAAGAAGATGGAACAGAGAATCAAAGGAACAACAGGATTATTGGCACTGATTGGAAGCCCGGTAGGACATTCAGGATCCCCGGATATGTACAATTTCTGCTTCCGCTATCATAATCTGGATTATTGCTACATGGCTTTTGATATCAAAGAAGATCAGGTACCGGCAGCGCTGGATGCCATGCGTCTGTTTAACATGAGAGGATGCAACGTAACCATGCCGTGCAAAACCGCAGCAGCACAGAACATGGACGAATTATCCGATGCAGCAAGAATCATCGGTGCAGTCAATACAATCGTCAACGAAAACGGAAAACTGGTCGGTCATATGACAGACGGAATCGGATTTGTTGAAAACCTGAGAGACCACGGTGTAGATGTAAAAGGAAAGAAAATGGTAGTATTAGGTGCAGGTGGAGCCGCAACAGCGATCCAGGTGCAGTGTGCACTGGACGGAGCAGCATCTATTTCCATCTTTAACCCGAACGATCCTTTCCTGGATCGCGCAAAAAATACAGCTGCAAAGCTGAAAAAAGAAGTACCGGATTGCGATGTTCAGGTATTCTGTATCGAAGATCAGGACAAACTGAAAGAAGAGATCGCAAAAGCAGATATTCTGGTAAACGGAACAATGGCAGGGATGAAACCTCATGAAGATGTTTCCCTGATTACGGACAAATCCGTATTCCGTCCGGATCTGGTAGTATGCGATGTTGTATACAATCCGGAAGAAACAAAACTCCTCCGGGAAGCAAGAGAAGCCGGCTGTGCAAAGACCATCGGCGGAAAGGGCATGCTTCTGTGGCAGGGAGTTGTAGCCTACAAATTATATACCGGCCTGGATATGCCAGTAGAGGAATATAAAAAGTTCCAGGCGGAAAACGCAAAATAAAATGAGGTAAAAAATGAAACAGAACAGCAAGAAGAATTATGTGATAACATCTCTCGCATTGTATTTCACGTATTTTATCCATGGAATAGGAGCGTCCATTTTAGGACAGTACAAACCACAGTTTGCAAAAGTGTGGGGCGCGACAGTGGGAAGTGACGGAACTGTCGACGTCAGTATGGTAGTATCTGTTATTGCAGCTTTGGGACTGGGTCGACTGATTTCTCTTCCGTTCTCCGGACCGATCTCGGATAAGTTCGGCCGGAAGTTAAGCGGATTGATCGGTGTGATCTGCTATGTGATCTTTTTCTTCGGAATTGCATTTTCTCCGTCGATGGGAATCGCCTATGCATTCGCCATTGTGGGCGGAATCGCCAATTCCTTCCTGGACACCTGCGTAAGTCCGACCTGTATGGAGATTTATGTCAATAATCCTTCGATTGCGAATCTGTTTACAAAATTTTCCATGTGTATCAGTCAGTTCCTGCTGCCGTTCTTTATCGGAATGGTAGCGGCAGTAAATATGCCCTACCGCACCATCTTTCTGGTGGCAGGAATTGCGATCCTGATAGATGGAGTTCTGATCCTGTTACTTCCGTTTCCGGTAAGAGAAAAGAAGAGCGGTGAAAAACAGGAGAAGAGTAAAGTGAAACTGACAAAAGTTTCTCTGGCAGCTGTGCTGATCGGATTTACCAGTTCTTCCACCTTTATGCTGTGGCTGAACTGTAACCAGGAGCTGGGACGTGCTTACGGAATGACGGATTCCTCCGCTATCCAGTCTTTCTATGCACTGGGAACAGCGACTGCTGTTCTGGCAACTGCCTTCTTTATTAAAAAAGGCCTGAAAGAGATTGATATTCTGATCCTGTATCCGGCGATTTCCACCGTGATGCTTGGTCTGTGTTTTCTGATTCAGGCACCATGGATCTGTCTGATTGGCGGGTTTGTGATCGGTTATGCAGGCGCCGGCGGTGTACTCCAGCTGGCGACCTCCACAACCGCAACGTTTTTCCCGGAGAACAAGGGGACAGCAACCTCTATGGTTATGATTGCATCCAGTATCGCAAACTATACCATTATTTCTCTGGCAAGTTATATTACGAAAACAGGCGGTGCAGCCGCTCCAAGAATGATCCTGCTTCTGAATATGGGAGTTACCATTGTGGGAATCCTTCTTGCCCTGTATGTAAAGAGAAATAAAAAGTAACTGTGAAAGTACAGAACAGTTACTTCAGAAAATAAGAATTCAAAATGTAAAATGATTTCCGGTCGATCTTCACTGAGGTATGCCTGAACGAATGTCGACCGGTTTTTTTAGACAGAAATTGTCTGAAAATTAACGAAAATAAGGCTTTTGCCTGGGTGCTTGGTGTGGGATTCGGACTGAACCTGCTGCTGTCTAACTGGAAACCGGGACAGAAAGAAATTGAGAGCACAGAAGAGTAAAGCAAAATACAGAATAATATAAAAGAAGATACAGAATATAAGAGAAGACCTGCGGTAAGGGGAAATTACTGCAGGTCTTCTCTTTTTATCTTATACAAAAGGGTTATGAAGTAAATTGGAATTTGAAATTATGTTTTTAAAGCTTTATTATTTTCTGTATTACAGACTTTTGTGAATGATGTCCAGAACCTGTTTCAATTCATGGACACCTATCTGTCCAGGTGCAGAAGCTTTGGAAGCGGCACCGAAGGTCAGTGCGGAACCAAAGGTCTCACCGGTCAGACGGCTTACAACACCCGTTCCGGCCATAGACATGGTGATAATCGGGCGGTCTGCGTACTGTTCTGACATTTCCAGAGTGGCTTCTAAAAGTGTCAGAACATCTTTTTTGCAGTTTGGCATCAGAGCAATCTTAGGAATGTCTGCGCCGAGGGTCTGCATTTTCCTGAGACGGCGAACAATCTCGTCTTTCTCAGGGGTTTTTGCAAAGTCATGGTTGGAAGCGATGACTTTTACGCCATTTGCATGGGCATGAGAAATGATGGAGGTTACAATCTCATCCCCGGTAAATGCTTCCACATCCACCAGATCCACATAGCCGCTTTCCGCTACGGCTTTGTTTAACTGTGCATACTGTTCCGGAGAGATTTCTTTTTCTCCGCCTTCCTTGGAGGTTCGGAAAGTGAAGAGTACAGGAATCTCGCCCAGAGCTTCATTCAGCTGCTTAGCGGTGGTCAGAACTTCCTCGGTATCGAAGACGTCATCGTACCAGTCCACACGCCACTCTGCAACATCTACAGGCAGTGCGGAGAAGGTAGAGGCTTCTTTGAGGATTTCCTCGCGGGTTTTACCAACGATCGGAACACAGATCTTCGGTCTGCCTTCGCCGATGGTAATGTTTCTTACTTTTACAGTATTCATAGAGTTTTCCTTTCCTGAAAAACGTTTTACATTTTAGTCGTATTTGATGTTCAGAACTTCTTTCATGTGTTCGATAGGCATCGGTTCGCCGGTCCACAACTCGAAAGCAGCAGATCCCTGGAACAGCATCATGCCCAGACCGTTCATGGTCTTGCATCCAACTTCTTTTGCCATGGAACGCATCTTTGTCTCTAGTGGAGAATAAGGAACATCGACAACGATCAGCTCCGAACGGAAGTAAGATTTGTCCGGTACTACGGACTGTCCTTCCAGCGGTTTCATACCAACACCGGTAGCGTTGACAAACAGGTAGCTGTCATCCATCTCTTCTTTCAGTTTGTCAAGATCTGCCAGATCGTAGAGTACTGCGTGAGAAGAAGTCCGGGTGTTGATCTTTTCTACGGTAGATACTGCACGGTCCCAGAATTCGTCTTTGCGGTTGAAGATTACGATTTCTGAAACTCCGTCCAGTGCCGCCTGGATCTCAATAGCTGTAGCAGCACCGCCGGCACCTACGATGGTCATCTTTTTGCCGATCACATCGATGTTGTTGTCTTTCAGAGACTGCATAAAACCGATACCGTCTGTGATATGACCGGTCAGATGACCGTTATCATTGACGATGGTGTTTACAGCACCGCAAAGTTCGGCTGCCGGTGACAGTTCGTCAAGATACTGTCCTACCAGTGTTTTGTTCGGCATGGATACGTTGGATCCTCTCATTTTCAGAGTACGGATGGCTTTTACAGCGTCCTCGATTTCATCAGCGCCAACTTCAAATGCCAGATATGCATAGTCGTAACCTAATTTTGCAAATGCTTCGTTCTGCATTGCCGGTGAGCTGGAATGACGGATCGGGTAAGCCATCAGTCCAATAAGTTCTGTGTGTCCTGTGATTCTTTCTGCCATGATTTTTTGTCCTTTCCTGTAATTGTTCAAAACTGTGCAAGCACGGAACAATTACGCTTTTTTTATCATCAATATCGGCGGATAGATCCACCGATATAGGATGGTTATGAAAAATATGAATTAATCCAGATAACCTCTCTGGGTCAGATGGTACAGGATATTTCTTCCTTCCATGGTTCCGTCAATGATACGGCGGGCTCTCTGGCTGTCACCGATGTTGATGACTTCCACATCGTCATCTGAGAAAGCTTCCAGAAGCTGAGAGTACAACTGACCTTTGGCTCTCATTCCCAGACATACGAAGCCGTAATCGAATGGAAGTTCATATTCGCCTTCGCTTCCTTTTACCAGGAAGGAGTCTGCTTTTACTTCCAGAAGAGCGGTCTTGGTAAGCTGATGTACGTCGTGAGATTTCATCATACATTTTGTATCGTTTTTGGTTACCGGATCCAAATCACGGCCGATCTGATCCATCATTTCAACGATAGAGATATCCGCTTTACGTGCCGCAAAGAATTCCACAACATCAAGACCTACGGCACCGCCACCGATAACAGCTATCTTTTTGCCTTCCAGATCCTGCGGAAAATCGTTGATATGACTGATCATACCTAAGATAGAATAAACATTTCCGCCTTCTTTGTCAATATTATCCATCAGACCATTGATCGGAGGAAGCAGAGGGCCGGAGCCGGTCGCGTTGACGATCAGGTTCGGATGGAATTTGCGGATATTTTCCGGCGTTGCATGGGTTCCGGTAAAGATATAGAGGTTATCCAGACCGGCTGCACGGTGTTCCAGATAGTGCGGGAAATCAGCCAGACGTTTCTTTGCCGGGATCTTGGAGATCTCAGCAGCCAGACCGCCCAGAGTCTCTTTTTCTTCCAGAAGGAAGGTGTTACATCCTACCTCAGCAGCTGTACAGGCAGCTTCCAGACCTGCGGTACCTCCACCGATCACAACTACGTTACAGTTTTTATTGACTTTTTGGGATCTGTAGGTATCGCCTTCGAGTACGGACGGGTTGACCGTACAACGGATCGGACGGTTGAAGCCGATACGGTTTCCGGCACAGCCGATGTTACAGGAGATACATTTGCGGATATCACATTCGTGACCGGTTGCAACTTTATTTACCCATTCCGGATCAGCGATCAGTCCACGTCCCATACCGATCAGATCAGCATCGCCGTCAGCCAGGATCTTTTCCGCAACTTTCGGATCACGGATATTTCCCATGGAGATACATGGTTTGCCGAATTTTTCTTTGACAGCTCTTGGCATGTAGGAACGCCATCCGTCTTTCATATAATTGGCATCGATCTGATACTGGATGGAACTGTTCAGACCACAGGATACGTCGAAGATATCCACTTCTTCCTGTACATATTCCAGATATTTCAAAGTATCTTCCAGTGTGTTTCCACCTTCTACCATCTCATCTGCACTCAGACGCAGCATGATCGGAAAGAAAGGTCCTACTTGTTTTCTGACTTCTTCGATGACCATACGGCAGAAACGTGTTCTGTTCTCCACGGAACCACCGAACTCATCAGTACGTTTGTTGGTGGTAGGAGAGAGAAACTGGCTGATCAGGTAAGAGTGTCCTGCATGGATCTCTACAGCATCAAATCCTGCGATCTGTGCGCGTTTTGCAGCCTGTCCGTATTTTTTCACGATATCAAGGATCTCTTCTTTGGTCAGTGGACGCGGGATATCACCGCCGTCCTTAGTCGGTACATCCGATGCGGATACCGGCTGCATGTTGATACGGGATGATACTGCGGAAGCACCGGCATGGTTGATCTGGATGGCAATGCAGGTTCCGTATCTGTGAATATTCTCACAGAACTTGAACAGACGAGGCAGATAGTTGTCATGATCGATACGCAGCTGAGTGGTACCGTTGGAGCCCTGCGGAGAGTCCACACTGGCGTTTTCCACGATGATCAGACCGGTACCTCCTTTCGCACGCTGTTCGTAATAATTAATATGAAGAAAACTCATTTCACCGTTCTGTTCACCATAGTTGGTGCCCATCGGCATCATAGTGATACGGTTTTTGATAGTCATATTCTTCACAGTCAATGGGGTGAAGATATGCTGATAATTGCCTTTCATAAAGAAACCTCCCTGAGAGTTTTGTAGGTGATGGGGCAAAAAGTGTTTTGCCCCATTTGATACCGGATTGTTCCGTACTTCGTACTCTTCCAATCCTCAAAAACATTCGTAATCCGCGCATTTTTCTTCAAAAAATGGCTACTTACTCATGTTTCTTGCGAGTCTCAAGGTCAGAAATCTTCCTGCAAGCAAGCCTGCGTCAGACTTCCGACTTTTTGACGTTTGGGTATCATGTATGTGTTAATTGTATAACAAAAGCATAACAAGTACTAATTCGTATTATTTTCGGTATGATAAAAAAAATCTATCGGTTATTCTAAATTTTATTAAAATAAGAAAAAACGACTGTAATACGGATTCACATTGCATATCGGGCGGTGGAATGGTAAGATAAAACATATGTTTGAAAAAAGGAGAGGGATAGCATGAAAGAAGAACTGACGATCCGGGTGGCAAAGCCGGAAGACGCAAAAGGACTTCTGGAGATCTACGCGCCTTATGTGGAGAAAACAGCGATCACATTCGAATATGGAGTACCGTCGGAGAAAGAGTTTGCCGGACGGATCCGTCATATTCTGACGAAATACCCATATCTGGTACTGGAAGAAAACGGGGAGCTGTTGGGGTATGTGTATGCAGGGACATTCAATGAGCGGTCTGCTTACGACTGGGCGGTAGAGACGACGATCTATATCCGGGAAGATCAGAAAAAGAGAGGACTTGGAAAGAAGATGTATGTGGCGCTGGAACAGGTGTTGAAAAAGCAGAATATCACAAATCTGAATGCCTGCATCGGTGTGCCGGAAGTGCCGGATGAACATCTTGACCGCAACAGCATGGATTTTCATCATCATCTGGGATACCGGCTGGTGGGAGAATTCTATCAGTGCGGGTATAAGTTTGATACCTGGTATAACATGGTGTGGATGGAGAAAATAATCGGCGAACATCAGAAAAAACAGCCGGCGATGATCACGTTTCCGGAACTTTTAAAGAAAGATCCGACACCATGGGAAGCATAAAATCAGAGAAACAGTGGATGAAGCACAAAAAGAAAAATATGATGTAAGGAGAATTATATTACATGGAAGGAAATTTGACGAAGGGGCCTATTCTGAAGACGCTGACCAAACTGGCGATACCGATCATGGCGTCTTCCTTTCTGGGAACTTTATACAACATTACCGATATGGCATGGATCGGACTGCTCGGCTCAAAAGCAGTGGCTGGTATCGGTGTCGGAGGCATGTTCACCTGGCTGTCTCAGGGATTTGCATCTATGGCAAGGATGGGCGGACAGGTGCAGGTGGCGCAGTGTGTCGGAAGAGGAGATAAGGAAAAGGCTCATGGGTATGCCCAGGCGGCGGTTCAGCTGGCAACGGTGATGGGGCTGGTGTATGCACTGGTTGTACTTATTTTTACAAAGCAGATGATCGGATTTTTTAAACTGGAGGATCCGGAGGCGTATGCGGCGGCATTTGTCTACACAAAGATTGCCTGCGGACTGATCGTCTTTTCATTTTTGTCGGTGACACTGACCGGTATCTATACGGCGCAGGGAGATTCGAAAACACCGTTTTATGCGAACCTGATCGGTCTGGCGACGAATATGATCCTGGATCCGCTTCTGATTCTCGGACCGGGACCGCTTCCGAAACTGGGTGCGGCAGGAGGAGCCATTGCAACGGTAACGGCGCAGTTTATCGTTATGAGTATCATGATTCTTGGAATCGTGAAACAGAAGAAAGAAAATGTATTAAAAGGTATTACCCTGTTCGCAAAAATTCCGGCAGAATATCTGAACGGGATCTGCAAAATCGGAATTCCTACTGCGATACAGGGAATGGCATACTGCGTGATATCGATGGTAATCACCCGCATGGTATCGGCCTTTGGTGCAGAAGCCATCGCCACACAGCGTGTGGGAGGACAGATTGAATCCATATCCTGGAATACGGCAGACGGATTCGCCACCGCGTTAAATGCGTTTATCGCGCAGAACTATGGTGCGGGAGAGATGGGGCGTGTAAAGAAAGGATATCGGGCATCTCAGTGGACAGTCGGAATCTGGGGGATTTTTATTACGCTGTTGTTTGTGTGTGTTCCGCGTCCGATCGCAAATATTTTCTTCCATGAGCCGAAAGCGATTGCCACAGCGGTTGATTATCTGATCATCGTTGGATTCAGCGAAGCCTTTTTATGTATTGAGACAACGACAGTAGGAGCGCTTTCCGGACTGGGAAGGACACATCTATGCAGTGTGATCAGCATAATCTTTACCAGTGCCCGGATACCGCTGGCGATCATTCTTGGAGGAACTTCGCTGGGACTGAACGGTATCTGGTGGGCACTGTCATCGACTTCCATTGTTAAAGGTGTGCTGTTTGTGATTGTGTTCCAATGGGTAACCCGCACAAAAAAACAGGTGGCTGCCTGACGGAAAAACAGATACAGAATGTCAGAACGGAATCGGCAGAGACTTGGGGTCTTCGGTATTCCGGTAGGCCGAAGGGGTACAGCCTTTGCAACGTCTGAACTGACGGATAAAATAACTCATATTTTCGAAACCGGCGTTTAATGCAATCTCAGTGATGGGAAGCCGGGTGGAGAGCAGCTGGGAGGCCGCCTGGTTGACCCGGTATTCATTCAGGTAGGAAAACGGTGTTTTTCCTGCCTTTTCTTTAAAAAAACGGCAGAAATAATTCCGGTTCATATGAATTGTGCCGGCAAGGTCTTCCAGAGATATTTTTTCTCCGTAGTGAGATTCAATATAAGAAAATACAGCTTTTAACGGATTCACATCACCGGAAGTTTCTCCTGCCTGTGTACCGGGGATAAAGGATCGGCTGGCAAACAGCAGTTCCAGAATCTGCAACAGCGTGATCTTGATCGAGAGAGCGGCAGTCAGCGAGGTATCGCAGTTTCGGTACTCGTCGGCTGCTTTTTTTATGAGTGCAGCAATCTGAGCAGTGAGTTCCGGAGCAAGTGCTTCACTATCGGGAAACAGATATTTTCCGGTGCAAAGAGGTACCAGATAAGAGGTCTGGCAGGAATCTGTCTGAAGAAAATTCAGCATATCCAACCGGAAAACCAGCGCATAATGGTGGGAAAACGGACTGTTTCCAAACAGTCCGTGCAGTGTGCCGGGATTAATAAAATAAATATGTCCTTCCTGGAGCAGCCGGGTACGGTTCTGGGTACGAAGTACAAGACTTCCTTTGGTAACATATATAAATTCCACTTCCTCATGCCAGTGATATGGCACAAAGTATTGCCCGTAAGGATCTTCCTGAGAGTATGCCTGAAACGGAAGACCGAGAGAACCATGAGAGTGACTTTCGTGATAAGATAAGCTATTCATGTAAATACAGTCCTTTAATTAAAATTTAATCGAGTAATTATCTCAAAATGCTATGTTTATATTCTAAAGATAACACATGATTTTCAAAAAAGAAAGAGATGACGCATGGATCACAGGGATATCGTGGATTATTCGTTACTGTTTATTGGTAATATCCCACGAAGCGTGTTACCGGGATCGGAGTGAACAGTAACGATTGCTCTGTTTTGTGTATTTCTTATGAAAAAGGGAAGAAACATACAGAAAGATATTACATAGGTGTCAAAAACAGAGCAACAGAAAGTGAATATAGTATAAAAAAATAGCAATATATTACAAGAAATGTGAAATGAAATATAGTATCCTGAATATATATGAAAACGAGTCTGAAAATACAGAAAATTTTCGGAAGAAAGAAAAGAGGACAAACATATGAGCAAAGCATGGTGGAAAAGTAGTGTTATTTACCAGATTTATCCAAGAAGTTTTGCAGATAGCAACGGAGACGGTATCGGTGATCTGAATGGTATTACCGCACATCTGGATTATCTGAAAGAACTGGGAGTTGATGTGATCTGGCTGTCACCAATCTATAAATCCCCGAACGATGACAATGGATATGATATCTCCGATTATCAGGATATTATGACAGATTTCGGAACAATGGAAGACTTTGACCGGATGATCGCCGAGATGCACAAACGAGGCATCAAACTGGTGATGGACCTGGTAGTAAACCACAGCTCCGATGAGCACAGATGGTTCCTGGAAAGCAAAAAATCAAAAGACAATCCGTATCGTGATTATTATATCTGGAAAGATCCGAAAGACGGCAAAGAGCCAAATAACTGGGGAGCATGCTTCGGAGGTTCTGTCTGGGAATTTGACGAAGAAACAGGGATGTATTATCTGCATTGCTTCTCCAAAAAACAGCCGGATCTGAACTGGGAGAACCCGGTAGTACGTGACGAAGTATTTAACATGATGACCTGGTGGTGTGAAAAAGGTGTAGATGGTTTCCGTATGGACGTTATCAGCATGATCTCCAAAGATCCTGCATATCCGGACGGAGAGATCCGTGATGGACTGCATGGCGATATGTCACCATATGTATGCAACGGACCTCATGTGCATGAATATCTGCAGGAAATGAACCAGCGTGTACTTTCCAAATTTGATCTGATCACTGTTGGTGAAACACCAGGTGTTACAACAGAGGAAGCAAAGAAATATGCAAATCTGGATGGAAGCGAACTGAACATGGTATTCCAGTTTGAACACATGGGAACAACAGAAGGAAAATACGGCAAATGGACCACTAAGAAACCGGAAATGAAAAAAGTCCGTGCTGTCATGAATAAATGGCAGAATGACCTGGAAGGAAAAGCATGGAACAGTCTGTACTGGGATAACCACGATCAGCCGCGTGCCGTATCCAGATTCGGTGATGACAGCCCGATGTACCGTGAGGTATCCGCAAAGATGATCGCAACCTGCCTGCATATGCTGAAAGGTTCTCCATATATCTATCAGGGCGAAGAAATTGGTATGACTAATGCATATTTCAAATCCATTGATGATTACAAAGATATCGAAGCTATCAATGCATACAAAGAGTATACCGAGAGCGGTCTGATGACAGAAGAAGAGATGCTGAACTGCCTGAAAATGGTCAGCCGTGATAACGCCAGAACTCCGATGCAGTGGGATGACAGCGCAAATGCTGGGTTTACCACAGGAACGCCATGGATCAGTGTGAACAAAAACTATACACAGATCAACGCAAAGGCTGCCCTGGAAGACAAAGACAGTGTATTCTACTACTATCAGAAACTGATCCGGCTGCGTCATGAGAATGAGATTATCGTAGAAGGTGTATTCCACGGACTGCTGGAAGACAACGATGATATCTATGCATACGAGAGAACACTGGGCGATGAGAAACTGGTGGTAGCTTGCAACTTTACAAACAAAGAAGTACCTTGCGATCTGTTCGAAGGAAAAGAAGGCGAAGAACTGATCACTAACTACAAAAACCATGTAGCAGGTGTTCTGCAGCCATATGAAACAAGAGTAATTCTCTACAAATAATAATAAAAAACAAGAAAATATACCGCTGATCCGAAAGGAATATGTATAATAATTTCGAAAAAGCGAAAAATCAGGAATGGGGTGTCGAGCGAAACTGTCGTTCGACACCCCATTTTTGACAAAATAAGCACTTCCTGTTCCATATAATAATACTTGTTTTCCAGTAAGTATTCCAGATGGAACAGGGGGTGCTTTTTGTCTTATACAATCTATCCGGATGAACTGTTTGTTACCAATCTGGTGATGGATTATTATTTACTCCGACTGGTAAAAAAACTGTGTGGAGGAAGGGCAGGAGTATTGGCTTCTCTTGGAGGAGCTGCTTTTGGAGCTTTGAGTTATTGTATGCTGATTCTTTTCCCCGTCAGCTTTCCGGTGAATACATTACTGGCATATGTGGCAATCAACACAATCATGGTGAGGTTTGGATGTGGACTGCGGACACCCGGAAGGCTCTGCGGTGGAATCGCCGGTCTGTACATAGCAGGATTCCTCATGGGAGGTATGCTGGAAGTCCTGAAACGATTCCTGGGATTTGCCGGGACAAAAGACGTATTGCTGGCGGGAACCGTCTGTTACCTTGTGTATGCTGCTGTTCTTCCGCGATATCGGGAATGGAGAAAAAAAAGCAGGATCCGCTGCCGGGTAAGACTGCAGATGGAAGGGCAGATTACAGAGGTAAATGCCTTTTTTGATACAGGGAACAGCCTGTATGATCCGATCGCGCAAAAACCGGTAAGCATCATTCAAAAAGGAACTCTGGAAAAGCTTTGTGATGCAGATACAATGGAAAAATTACAGGAATTTCAGAGGGGAAAGGCAGAAAAAGAACCGGCTTTGTCGTTTCGGCGTATGCATCCACATTTTCTGGCTTATTCCAGTCTTGGCTGTTCTTGCGGGCTGCTGGTAGCAGTCACGCTGGATGCCATGTACCTGGAAAATGAAAACGTACAGAAAGTGATCCACGCTCCGGTGGTCGCTTTTTCGGGGGAAGACAGTTCTGCTTTTGGGGACTGTCAGATGATCTTACATCCAAATCTGATAGACAGTTAGGAGGAAATTCTATGATGCAGGCAGTATTACCCAGTCATTTTCGTATGCGTATGTTACCGGGTTTTTCCCGCATGCTGTGGAGAAAACCCGGAGAGGTGTATTATATCGGTGGAGCAGACGTACTGCCCAATCCGTTATCTCCTCAGCAGGAATCCGCAGTGATAGAGAGTCTGACAAAAGAGGACAGCCAGCAGGCGAGGGCAAGTCTGATCGAACACAATCTGCGCCTTGTGGTATACATTGCACAGAAGTTTGATAACACCGGTGTTGGAATGGAAGATCTGATATCTATTGGAACGATTGGACTGATCAAGGCAATCAACACCTTCAATCCGGAAAAGAAGATTAAACTTGCAACGTATGCGTCCCGCTGTATCGAAAACGAAATCCTGATGTATCTGAGAAGAAACAGCAGAACCCGCATGGAAGTCTCCATCGATGAACCGTTGAATGTGGACTGGGACGGGAATGAGCTGCTGCTTTCTGATATCCTCGGAACAGACGAAGATGTGATCTACAGGGATCTGGAGCACGAGGTGGAGTGTAAGCTTCTGGTAAAAGCTATTAACAAGCTAAATGCCAGAGAAAAGATGATCATCTGTCTTCGCTTCGGGCTGAATCAGCCGGATGGAAAAGAAAAAACGCAAAAAGAAGTGGCAGATCTTCTCGGAATATCTCAATCCTACATCTCCAGACTGGAAAAAAGGATCATGGTGCGGTTAAAAAAAGAAATTGTCCGCTATGAATAAACAGTTAAACGTAACTGTTCAGTACCTTCACAGTTACGAGCCAAAATGCATAAAAATCACCTTCGGTGATGGCATTTTGGCTTGTATGTCTCGGGATTTTGACATATTCATGTCAAAACACCTCGCGGGACAGTGGATACTGAATAGTTACAGTTAAACTATGTTTATTGCTTGAAAGAAATGTCTGAAAACAGTATAATATAGAAAAACAAAAGCGAAAGTGAGGAGTTGCACCATGCATTGTGCGAAAAAAGTAACGGATGATTTATACTGGATCGGCGGTAGTGACCGCAGACTGGCTTTATTTGAAAATGTATACCCGATTCCAAGAGGAGTTTCTTATAACTCTTATGTCCTGCTGGACGAAAAAACGGTTCTGTTAGATACCGTGGACGCATCCATCAGCGGATTGTTTTTTGAAAATCTGGAATATGTACTGAACGGAAGGACACTGGATTACCTGATTGTCAACCATATGGAACCGGATCACTGCGCGGTCATCGGAGATGTGGTGAGAAGATACCCGGATGTAAAACTGGTATGTAATGCGAAAACAGTTCCTATGTTAAAACAGTTCTTTAATTTCCCGGTGGAAGACCGTACTGTGATTGTAAAAGAAATGGACACTCTGTGTACCGGAAAACATACCTTTGCCTTCGTGATGGCACCGATGGTGCACTGGCCGGAAGCTATGGTTTCCTATGATACTGTCGATAAGATCCTGTTTTCCGCAGATGGATTCGGAACGTTCGGAGCAATCAATGGAAACCTGTTTGCGGATGAAGTGAATTTTGAAAGAGACTGGCTGGATGATGCCAGAAGATATTTTATTAATATCGTAGGAAAATATGGCGTTCAGGTACAGAATCTTCTGAAAAAAGCAGCTACCCTGGAGATTAAAATGATCTGTCCTCTCCACGGACCGGTCTGGAGAGAGAATCTCGGATGGTTTATTGAAAAATACGATACCTGGAGCAGCTACAAACCGGAGGATCAGGCAGTTATGATCGCCTATGCATCCATCTATGGCAATACGGAAAATGCCGCTGAGATCCTGGCATCAAAACTGGCAGATAAAGGTGTAAAGAATATCGCCATGTACGATGTATCTGTGACAGATCCTTCGGTGATCGTATCCGAATCTTTCCGCTGCAGCCATCTGGTATTTGCCGCACCGAGCTATAACGGCGGTATCTTTACCAAGATGGAGACTGTACTGTCTGAATTGAAAGCACACAGTTTGCAGAACCGTACTGTAGCCATCATGGAAAACGGGACCTGGGCACCGGTTGCCGGAAGACAGATGCGGGAAATCTTTGCCGGTATGAAAAATATTGAACTCTTAGAGGAAGGTGTAACGATCCGTTCTGCGGTAAAAGAAGCACAGGAAGCATCTCTGGAAGCACTGGCTGAAAAAATCGCTTCTTCCTTACAATAAAAGGCAGGACAAAAAAGTCAAAATAATACACTTTTTTGTCAGTTTAATAGAGGAATTCTCCAAATTTTTATAGTATATTTATTTTAAACTATAATTATTCAGTATTCTCACAGTTACAAAATAAAAAATTAAAGGAGGTTTTTACAAACATGGGAATGGAAGAGTATAAGCTGGAAGCACATCCGGTAAGCAAAAAAGAAGCGATTATTCAGGGAGACTGTTATCGAATCACGATGCTGACATCTGCACTGGTACGTCTGGAATACAACAGCGAAGGTGTATTCGAGGATCGTGCAACACAGTCCGTACTGAACCGTGATTTCCCGGTACCGGAATTCAAGGTCGTTGAGGATGAAGAAGAGCTGGTTATTTATACAGATTCTCTGGAGATTCATTACAACAGAAAACCATTTGCAGCAAACGGTTTGTCTATCAAAGTCGTAGGCGGCGGTAGCGGCTGGGGAAGAAACTGGAATTACGGAGATGAACCGAGTGATCTTCTTGGAACAGCCCGTACACTGGACGGATGCGACGGTGCTATGAAACTGAGTGATGATGCTTATTTGAAGGGTGACACACCGATGAACGAAAAATACAGCGGTAAAGTCAAAATGGAGCATGGTATCATCTCAAGAAAAGGCTTTGCTGTTGTGGATGACAGTCATTCGATGGCACTGACAGAAGACGGATGGGTAAGTCCGAGACAGGGAGATGGCGAGGATCTGTATTTCTTCGGATATGGACATCGTTATCTGGAAAGTCTGAAAGATTTCTATTATCTGTGTGGAAAACAGCCGCTGCTGCCAAGATATGCATTTGGTAACTGGTGGAGCCGTTATCATCGTTACACAGAGGAGGAATATAAAGAACTGGTAGAACGTTTTGAAAACGAAAAACTGCCGTTCTCTGTAGCTGTTGTTGATATGGACTGGCATATTGTTGATGATGTAGATCCGAAATACGGAAGCGGCTGGACAGGATATACCTGGAACAAAAACTTCTTCCCGGATCCAAAAGGATTTATGTCCTGGCTGCATGAGCACAATATGAAGATTACACTGAATGTGCATCCGGCTGACGGAATCCGTGCATATGAGGAACTGTATCCGCGCGTGGCAGAAAAGATGGGAATCGATCCTGAAAGTGAGATTGCAGTACAGTTTGATCCTGCAGATCCACATTTCATGGAAGTGTACCTGAAAGATCTGCATCATCCGCTGGAAGAAGAAGGCGTGGATTTCTGGTGGCTTGACTGGCAGCAGGGAACTGTTACCAAAGTGCCGGGACTGGATCCGCTGTGGATGCTGAACCATTATCATTATCTGGACAGCAGCTGGAAGGGTAATCGTCCTCTGACCTTCTCCAGATATGCAGGTGTGGGAAGTCACAGATATCCGGTAGGATTCTCAGGTGACAGTGTAATTTCATGGGAAAGCTTACAGTTCCAGCCATATTTTACCAATACAGCAAGCAACGTTGGATATGGATGGTGGAGCCATGATATCGGTGGCCATATGATGGGTATCCGTGACGATGAACTGATGGCAAGATGGGTAGAATACGGAGTATTCTCTCCGATTAACCGTCTGCACAGCACTGATAATCCGTTCAACGGAAAAGAACCATGGAAATTTGACAAGATCACACAGGGTGTTATGGAAGATTACCTGCGTCTGCGTCATGGAATGGTTCCATATCTGTACACCATGAACCACAGAGCAAATTACGATGATCTGCCGCTGATCCAGCCAATGTATTATCTGGAGCCGGATCGTGAAGAAGCTTATCAGGTACCGAATGAATATTACTTCGGTTCTGAACTGCTGGTGTCCCCGATCACAGAGAAACAGGATCCGGAAGTTCGTGCAGCGAAAGTAACAACCTGGCTGCCGGAAGGAATGTGGGTTGATTTCTTCACGGGTATGGTATACCAGGGTGGCCGTATGATCGATCTGTGGAGAGGTGTAGAAGATATGCCTGTTCTGATGAAAGCAGGAGCTATCGTTCCGATGAAAGATATGACTGATTATGACAGCAGCACCGATAACCCGAAAGCTATGGAAGTTCGTGTATTCCCGGCAGAAGACGGAACCTTCACTCTGTGGGAAGACCAGGGAGATACACCTGTAGATAAAGAAGAAAACTGGGTAGCTACACAGCTGACATTTACCGGCGGAGAAGAAGATACTTTCACCATCGGCAAAGCACTGGGCAATGTATCTGTGATTCCGGAAAGCAGAAGCTGGAAGGTAGTATTCATGGGTGTGGAAAAAGCATGCTGCAAAGTAACTGCAGACGGCGAAGAAGTAGCTGTAAAAGTTTCCTATGATAAAGCAATTGCAGCACTGACCGTAGAAGTACCGGAAACAGCAGTAGGAAAAGAAATCGTGATCACATTTGCAGACGGTATATCTCTTGCAGAAAACGATCTGGCCGGACGCTGCTATGCAATGCTTGATAAAGCTCAGATTCCGTACAACCTGAAATCTGATATTCAGGCAATCGTAGAAAAGATGGGCAAAGACGGTGTTGCAACACTGGCAACCATGAACCTGAGCCCGGCACTGTTCGGTGCAGTTCTGGAGATTCTGAATGCATAAGGGTGTGTGACGGAGCAGTTACATAGATAGGTAAATATAGATTCCCTGTCCGGATAAGGCGATAATGGAACGCCTGTCCGGGCAGGGAATTTTTGCGCATTGGATAAAGGATAAGGATTGCCGGTGATGTGTGGGAAAACGTTGATTTTGTGCGAAATTTTGTGTGGAAAAATAAGAATTTGAAAAAAATGCGGGAAGTGTGCTACAATATTCTCCGGAAAGAGAGTGTGAATGGAAAATGAAAAAAAGTACAACTTTCCGCTGGATTTTCTATGCCGGCGGGCTTCTGATCCTGGCGATGGGGATCATTCTGAATACCAAATCAGGTCTTGGCGTTTCGCCGATCATTTCTGTGGCTTACAGTATTTCTACTATATGGAACCTGAACTTTGGAAATACGACATTCGGGCTGTACACGGTGTTTGTTATCATCGAACTGCTCTTACATACCTGCCATAATTACCGACAGCGGAGAGAAGAAAATCATGCGCTGGATGCGTCAACGAAGAAATCATTGCCGCTGATTCTGGGTATGGATCTTTTACAGCTGCCATTAAGTCTGGTATTTACCCGTTTTATGAATCTGTTTTCTTCCTGGATCCCGGCACCGGAACAGGTGGGGATGCGATTTGTTGTACTACTTTGCGGTATCATCCTGACGGGAATCGGAGCGGCAATGTCCTTAAATATGCGAATCGTGCCAAATCCGGGAGACGGAATCGTACAGGCAATCGCAGATACGATCCGAAAACCGGTTGGATTTACAAAAAACTGCTTTGATCTGTGCAATATCTGTATCACGATCACGGTGAGCCTCGTGTTTGCTCACAAACTGATCGGCGTGGGAATCGGAACGGTGGTTGCGGTTCTTGGTGTGGGACGTGTGATAGCGCTGTTTAATAAGATGTGTATGAAGAAGATGGTGACATTGGCTGGGGTGGAATATTAATTTAGCAGAGCGTGGTGGAAAATCGATGGTTCGGTAACCCCTTTTGTTATGAACAATGTTTTTTATGGATAAGATAAAAAAGAGTTTCTGTCTAATAAACGGAGCAGTTTGTTTATTAGACAAAAACTCTTTTATTTTTATGTGTACAACGAGCAAATGTCAAGATGTGCATGAGAACCTGATGACTATAGCAATATCAGGTTTTCGCATAGAAAATATATGCTGTTTTATTATATATAGAATGATAATAATGAATCAATCTAAGAAATCGGTTTGGCTCATCCGCGGACGATACGGATCAGGTTTTTATCAAGCATCAGCGTCCGGTTCCAAGGATTGATGATCACTCCTTCGATTTCTTCTACCGAAAGGGCGGAGAGAAATAATTTTTCGATATCTGTGAGAAAGGTAGACATCACACTGCCGCCGCCTTTTAGTTCCTCGCCAAAACTGGTAAAGGCTGCCCACCATTTTTTACCGTCATCGGTCTGGATCGCCTGAAGGCGCATCTGGTTGTCGCCAACCGGTGGTTCGACTGCAACGATCAGCTGTCCGTGAGCAAGCATCCGTCTGCGGAGTACGGTGAGCGCGTGGGCAAGCATTTCCTGGGACGGCTGCTGCTGCAATGCCAGAATTGCCTGTTCGATCTGTTCGTTATCCTGTAAACCTTCGTCTGTATGTGAAGTTTTGTTATCTGTCATAGTGGATTTCCTCATCTTTCTGAAACATAGTAAAAACAGTATAGCACAAAAAGTTACGGTTCGAAAAGATGGAAATATGAAGAACTGTCAAGGAGTAAAACTTTTTTTATTTTTGTCGGAAATGAATAGACGGTTTGTCAGTTGAGAATCATTTTAGTTGTAAAAACAAATACAATTAGGAGGATTCTTATTATGGCATTGAACAAGGTAGAAATCTGCGGCGTGAATACATCCAGGCTTCCGGTACTGACCAATGAGGAAAAAGAATTGCTCTTTGAAAAGATAAAAAAAGGGGACAAAGAGGCAAGAGAGTTGTACATCAAAGGAAATCTCAGACTGGTTTTAAGTGTGATCAAGAGATTTTCAGGAAGCAATGAAAATGCGGATGATCTGTTTCAGATCGGCTGTATCGGACTGATGAAGGCGATTGATAACTTTGATACGACTTTGCAGGTGAAATTTTCCACGTATGCGGTACCTATGATTATTGGGGAAATCCGGAGATACCTGCGGGACAACAGTACGATCCGGGTCAGCCGGTCACTGCGGGACACGGCTTACAAAGCGATCTATGCCCGGGAAAATTATCTGAAAAACAATCTCCGAGAACCGACGATTATGGAGATTGCATCGGAAATCGGGATGGAAAAAGAGGAGATCGTTTATGCCCTGGATGCGATCCAGAGTCCGATGAGCCTGTACGAACCGGTGTATACCGAGGGTGGAGATACCCTGTATGTGATGGATCAGGTGAGTGATAAGAAAAACAAAGAAGAAAACTGGGTGGAAAATCTGGCATTGCAGGATGCGATGAACCGGTTAAATGACAGAGAACGTCATATTGTGAACCTGCGGTTTTATGAGGGCAAGACGCAGATGGAAGTAGCACAGGAGATCGGCATTTCCCAGGCACAGGTCAGCCGTCTGGAGAAAAATGCCCTGCGGGTGATGAGAAATTATCTCCGGTAGGGGATAGTGGCTTTTCTTTTTTGGGGGAGTTTGGTAAACTTAAGGAAAGCTGGTTTTGGAGGTTGATTACAATGGGAAGGGCAGCAGGAGTGAACTGGAAGAAAAGTTTGAAAAGCTGTCGTTCTGTTGGTAAAAATGGAAAAAGAATTGATACAGAAATTTTACAAATATAATCTGGAGAAGAAACAAAGTGAAAAGGTCGAGTCGCATCTGTTATTTTCGACTCTTACGAAAGATAGACATTGTTTTTCTTTTGTAGGGGCAGGCGGGAAAAGTTCGCTGATCGAAGTTATGGCAGCCTGGGGAACCAAGCAGAGGAAAAAGGTACTGGTAACGACGACCACGCATATTTTCCGACCGAAGCCGGAAAAACTGGCACGGACACCGGAAGATCTGGAACGTATCTGGGGCGCGGGAGACTGGGCGGTGATCGGAGAGGTGGAAGTGAAGCAGCCACAGAAACTAAAAATGCCGGATCCCGACTGGATGAGACAGGCGATGGCACTTGCGGATCTCGTCCTGATCGAAGCAGACGGATCAAAACGACTGCCCTGTAAAGTACCCGCCACGTACGAACCGGTTATTTTGCCGGAGACAGAGGTTGTGATTGCAGTTCTGGGACTTTCGGCGTTGGAGCAACCGTTAAAGGAATGTTGTTTTCGGCTGGAAGAGGCGGAAAAGCTGTTGGAGGCGGATGAGGATCATCTGCTGAGCTGTGAGGATATGGCGAAGATTCTGGCATCTGAGGAAGGGCTTCGGAAAGATGTCGGAGGGAGAAAATATGTGGCTGTGTTGAATCAGTGCGACGATGATACGCGGAGAGAGGGAGGAGAACGGATCGGAGAAATGTTGCGTGGATGGAGCGTGGAGAATGTGGTTTTGACAAAATTACGTAACTGTCGAGCGGGGGAGCAACTGTAAAGTTTTAAGGCGGCAGTATAGTATAGATTTGAAAATTACAATTGATTCAAATTATGCTGAAAATGAAAGCATGTTACTTGTTACTTAGCAGGTATTACTGATTCTTTATTATGAGAAAGACTGTTTGAGACAGTAGAAAATTCAGAAATTAATTATTAAAATTAAAGATATAATAGAAGCCCTGAAAAGCAGATGTCAGGAACTTCACTTCATACAGAAGACGTCTGATTATTAGAATTGACAGGGGTAAACAAAGGAGAATATCATGAGTGGATTTACACATTTTGATGAAAAAGGAAATGCCGTGATGGTGGATGTGCATGAAAAGGCAGATACTTACCGTGTAGCGGTGGCGCAGGGGACGATTACGGTCAACGAGGAGGTTTTTCAGGCAATCACAAATCACACGGCAAAAAAGGGGGATGTTCTCGGTATCGCGAGAATCGCCGGAATCATGGGGGCGAAAAAGAACGCGGAGTTGATTCCGTTGTGCCATATTATTGCACTGACAGACTGTGAGATTGAATTTGTACTCGATGAGAAAACCCGTCAGATCACGGCAACCTGCCGGACATCCTGTGTGGGAAAAACCGGTGTGGAGATGGAAGCTATGACGGGAGTCAGCGTGGCTCTTCTGACAATCTACGATATGTGTAAGGCGATGGATCGCGGCATGGTGATTTCCGAGATTCATCTGGTGGAAAAGATGGGCGGAAAGAGCGGACATTACAGAAACGAAAATGGATAACATATAAGAAAAAATGAAAAAGATTACGTTACGTCAGAAAAAAAATAAATGAACAGAACACATGAAAAAAAGGGAAAGGGAATAGTAACAGGTGAACAGAATGGAAAAACGAAAATATAAAGTGGGAATTGTTACGCTGAGCGATAAAGGCTCCCGTGGAGAACGGGAAGATCTAAGTGGTCCGAAGATTCAGGAATTACTTCCGGACGATCAGTATGAAGTAGTATCTTATCGGATACTTCCGGACGAGCAGGCAGCTATTGAAAAAGAACTTTGCAGGCTGGCAGATGAGGAACATTGTGCACTGGTTCTGACAACCGGTGGTACCGGATTTTCCATGCGGGATGTGACGCCGGAAGCCACGCTCGCAGTAGCAGACCGGGTAGCACCGGGGATTGCAGAGGCGATTCGGGCATACAGCCTGACGATCACACCGAGAGCAATGTTAAGCCGCGCAGCCAGTGCGATCCGCAAACAGACCCTGATCGTCAATCTTCCGGGAAGCCCGAAGGCAGTAGAGGAGAGTCTTACTTACATACTGAGTTCACTGGGACACGGGCTGGATATTCTTCTGGGAGAAGATGGGGAATGTGCACGGAAGTAGGAGAAAAAATGAGCGAAAAAGAAATTGTATTCTGCAAAAGCGGTGGATGTACCGCAAAACTGGGAGCCGGAGTGCTGGAACACATCCTGGAACGGCTTCCGAAGGGAAAAAAAGATGAAAATTTGCTGGTAGGATATGACAGCAAGGATGATGCAGCAGTATATCGCCTGAATGAGCACCAGGCAGTGGTACAGACATTGGATTTTTTTCCACCGATGGTAGAGGATCCGTATATATTTGGAAAAATAGCGGCGACGAATGCCCTGAGCGACATCTATGCCATGGGAGGAGAAGTAAAGACAGCACTGAATATTGTTTGTTTTCCGGAATCCATGGATCTGAATATCCTCGGAAAGATCTTACAGGGTGGAGCTGAAAAAGTACAGGAAGCGGGTGGAAGCCTTGCAGGCGGTCATTCGATCGCAGACAGTGATGTCAAATACGGTCTGTCCGTGACCGGTGTGGTAGATCCGGAAAAAATATGGGAAAACAACGGCGCAAAACCGGGCGATTGCCTGATTCTGACTAAACGACTGGGCGTAGGCATCCTCTGCGCCGCGAACCGTGTCAACCAGGCACCAAAAGGAGCGATGGAGCAGGTGATTGCTTCCATGACAACACTGAACCGCAAAGCGTCTGAGATCGGACGAAAATACCCGATACACGCCTGCACCGATGTCACCGGATTTGGATTCCTTGGGCATCTGCACGAAATGATGGACGTCAGACATTCCTGCAAAATCTACGCAGACCGGCTCCCGGTATTTGAAGGAGCGGAATCATGCGCAGAAGAATTCCTCCTGACCGCAGCAGGACAGAAAAACAGGAATCATCTGGAGCAGTATGTGCAGTTTGAGAATGTGTCGTTCGGGATGGAAGAAGTATTGTACGATCCGCAAACTTCCGGCGGACTGCTGTTTGCAGTGCCGGGAGAGGTGGCAGAAGAACTGCGCAAAGAACTGCGGGAGGTCGGACTTCCGGCGGAGATTGTCGGGAAAGTGATGGAGAGAGAAGACATAGAGATTCAGGTGGCAGGGCGCAAATAGAGACTTGAATGATCCGGCATACAAAACGTATCTGTCATTCTTTTTTTGCCCAGAAAGAACTGAGTACCTGGAGCGTGTCTGAAAAATCATTTCCGCAATCTGCAAGCCCCACTTTGCGGTATATTTTACCCTCATTCGGTTGCCGTAGCCCGCTACGCCGCCCTTATTCGGATAAAATCTCCCACAAACTGGGACTCGCAGCTCACGAAAAGCCTTTTTCAGACACGCTCTAATTCACACATCAGAGTTTCTATGTTTGATGATAGAATAGAAATCTTGCTGTTCATTTTACTACAAACAGCTTATTGGACAGCATTTAATTTGCCGGACGTGGAGTTCATAGTCATTGGGAGATCATTGACAAGGATACCCGTCCGTTATAAATTAATAGATAGCTAATAGTATCTATCATCAATATGAAAAAATACACAGGAGGAACCCAAAATGAAAAAAACAGTAAATGCACTCGGAGATATCTGCCCGATCCCGTTAGTGAAAGCAAAGGAAGCCATCCAAGAACTGCAGGGTGCCGGAACGGTGGAGGTGCTGGTAGATAATGAGATTGCTGTGCAGAACCTGACCAAGATGGCAAATCAGAAAGGTTATGGCTGTATTTCAAGGAAAGTGAAAGAACAGGAATACCAGGTGACACTGACAGTTGGCGAGGCAGAGGCAACGCAGGAGGCATCAGTGGAAGAAGCAGATTATGTAGTATGTGCACCTGCGAAGAAGAATCGGCTGGTGGTGATTTCTTCGAAAACGATGGGTGAGGGAAATGACGAACTGGGTGCTACGTTGTTGAAGGGATTTATTTACGCGCTGACACAGCAGGACGAGCTGCCGGATCAGATGCTCTTTTATAATGGGGGAGCATTCCTGACCTGTGAAGGTTCTCAGTCTTTGGAAGATCTGAAAATGCTGGAAGAACAGGGCGTGGAGATTCGTACCTGTGGTACCTGTCTGAACTTTTATGGAATATCCGATAAATTACAGGTGGGAGAAGTTACCAATATGTATGATATCGCAGAGCAGATGACAAAAGCCGACCGGATCATCAAGCCATGATATATCTGGATAACGCGGCTACATCGCTGCAAAAACCGAAAGAGGTGGAAGAAGCTGTGATTCGTGCCTTTCATACCATGGGGAATCCTGGACGGGGCGCACATGAGGCCACGTTGCAGGCGGGACGGTGTGTCTATCAGGTAAGAGAGCAGCTGGCAGAACTTTTTCATGCAGAAAAAGGAGAGCGGATCGCATTTACCTCGAACGCTACAGAGGCACTGAACACTGCGATTTTGGGGCTGTTCCATAAGGGGGATCATGTGATCACCACAGTCTGCGAACATAATTCGGTTCTTCGGCCTCTTTACCGGTTGCAGGAGGAAGGTGTGGAAGTCAGTTTTCTTTCCGCAGATGAAAATGGTGTGTTGGAGTATGAAAAACTTCCGGAGCTTGTCAGGGAGAATACAAAAGGTATCGTAATTACACATGCTTCCAATCTGACCGGAAATATTACCGACCTGGAAAGGATCCGGGAAGTGACAGAGAGCAGAGATTTGCTTTTGGTGGTGGATGGGTCGCAGACGGCGGGAATTTTACCGGTGGATGTACAGAAACAGGGAATAGATATCTTTTGTTTTACCGGACATAAGGGACTTTTGGGACCCCAGGGAACCGGTGGACTTTATGTGCGTCCGGGAGTGGAGATTTGTCCGTTGAAGGTAGGCGGAAGCGGTATCCACAGCTTTGACCGGGAACATCCGAAAGCGATGCCGGAGCATCTGGAAGCCGGAACTATGAATGTCCATGGAATCGCCGGACTTGGTGGTGCGCTGGATTATCTGAAGAAAAAAGGAACAAAGGAGATTTTGCAGCGGGAGCGGCAATTGTTAAGACGGCTGGAAGAACAGATCAGGGAGATTCCCGGGATTCGTCTTTATGGTGATCCGGACGGAAACCGGCGTGTGGGAATTCTTTCTTTTAATATAGGAGAAGAAGATTCTGCGTATGTTGCGGACTGGCTGTATGAGGAACATGGAATTGCTGTCCGGGCGGGGGCGCATTGCGCTCCGCTGATGCACCAGACGCTGGGAACAAAAGAACAGGGGGCTGTGAGAATCTCTGTGTCACACTGGAATACGGAGAAAGAAGTGGATCGAACGGCAGAGGCTTTGTGGGAGTTGTCAGGGATATGAGAATGAAAAAAGAAACATGGATTTTGACTTTCGAGAGTACGACGCAGGCGATGGCAGCAGAAAAATATGCCATGGAGCAGAACCTGCCGGGACGTTTGATCCCGATTCCAAGGGAAATTACAGCAGGTTGTGGCCTTTCCTGGAAGGCAGTGCCAGAGGCAAGAGACGAGATTCTTACGGCACTGGAGAAAGCAGGCTGTCACTGGGAAGGGGAGTATATACTGGAATTGTAGAAAAAACTGAACGGCAGCTGTTTGATTCCTTCACCTTGCAGGACAGTGACTGCTGAACAGCTGGTATAAATTTAATAATTCAGGAAAATACAGGAATGTATGGTGGACAAGGAGAAAAATGGAAGAAAATAAGCTGCATTATCATATGAAGGTGCGGGTGTTTCGAAAAGAAGGAGCTTTTGGTCCGGGAGTGGCGGAGTTGATGCACCATGTGGAAGAGACAGGGTCGCTCTCCGAGGCCTGTCGGTGCATGGGGATGGCGTATTCCAAGGGATGGCGTATTATGAAGCGCGCGGAAGAAGATCTGGGGTTTCCTCTGATGGAAGGAAGCCGGGGCGGAAGCAGAGGCGGCAGGACCATGCTTACCGAGAAAGGAAAGGATTTTCTGCATCGATATGAAATGTTTATGGCGGAACTGAATCGGAGCGCCGAAGAATTTTTTATGAGATGGTTTGAAGCATAGACAGAGAAAGCATGCGCCGGAATATATGGGATACTATGCGAAACGTGTTACCGGGAACGAAGTGCCCAGTAACTCATATGGGAAAAAGAGAGTCGAAAAAAGCGTACAGAATTGACAAATAAACATAAGTAATGTAAAGTTATATTTGTGCAAACGTTATTCTCAAGTGAGAATAACGAAAGAGAAAGGAATTACGGATGAAAAAGAGTGATCTGATCATTATCCGGGGAGCGGGGGATCTGGCGACCGGGACGATTCATCGACTGAAAAAAAGCGGATTTCATCTGCTGGTTCTGGAAACAGATCACCCGGCAGCGATCCGAAGACAGGTGGCACTGAGTGAAGCTGTGTACAGTGGAAGCACCTGTGTGGAGAATGTAGAGGCTGTCCGGATCGAAAGCGTGGAGCAGATGCGTCAGGTCTGGGAGGAAGGAAAAGTTCCGGTTCTGGTGGATCCGAAGGGAGAAAGTATCCGGTTACTGAAACCGAAGGTTGTGGTGGATGCGATCCTTGCAAAGAAAAATCTCGGAACAACAAAAGATATGGCACCGCTTACGATCGGACTTGGTCCTGGATTTTGTGCGGGTGAAGATGTGGATGTGGTGATCGAGACGAAACGTGGGCATAATCTTGGAAGGATTATCCGTCAGGGAAGTGCATATCCGAACACCGGGATTCCGGGAATCATCGGCGGCTACGGTGCAGAACGTGTCATTCATGCGCCGACAGCAGGAAGAATGAAAAACAGAAGTAAAATCGGAGATATCGTGGAAGCCGGGCAGGTTCTGGCTGTGATAGAGGGAGAAGACGGATCGACAGAGGTATCAGCAACCATTGACGGACTTCTCCGTGGTCTGATCCGCGATGATTATCCGGTGACAAAGGGATTTAAGATCGCAGATATTGATCCGAGAAAAGAAGAACTGGCAAACTGTTTTACGATTTCAGACAAAGCCCGCTGTATCGCAGGAAGCGTGCTTGAAGTGATCTGTGAAGCAGTGGAGTAGGTAGAGGAGAACACGCATGAAATTAATGAAGACTGAAGACGCGATCGGGCAGGTTCTGTGTCATGATATCACACAGATCATTCCCGGGGTGACGAAAGATGCAGTATTCCGGAAAGGTCATATCATTACCGAGGAGGATATACCGGTACTTTTGAGTGTTGGAAAAGAACATATTTATATCTGGGAAAAAGATGAGCATATGCTTCATGAAAATGAGGCGGCACAGATTCTGTATGCAATGTGCAGAAATGAACATATGCATCCTTCAGAAGTCAAAGAAGGGAAAATTGAGGTGATCGCTGACTGTGACGGACTGTTGAAAATAGACAGGGAAAAACTGAAAAAAGTCAACGGGCTTGGAGAAATGATGATCGCAACCCGTCACGGCAATACCTGCGTCAAAGAAGGAGATAAGCTTGCAGGAACCAGGATTATTCCGCTGGTTATAGAAAAAGAGAAGATGGAGCGTGCGAAAGCAGTCTGTCAGGATGGTTCGATTCTGACATTGAAACCGCTGCATGGGAAAAAAGTGGCGATTCTGACAACGGGAAGTGAAGTATACCATGGAAGAATCGAGGACAAATTTACTCCGGTACTGGTTGAAAAACTGAAAGAATATAACTGTGAAATGATCTTTCATGAAGTATATGATGATGATCATGAAGCAATCACCAAAGGCTGTCTGCAGGCAATCGAACAGGGGGCTGAGCTGGTACTTTGTACCGGCGGTATGAGTGTGGATCCGGATGACAAAACACCTCTGGCCATAAAAAACACAGGAGCGCGGATGGTTTCTTATGGTGCACCGGTACTTCCGGGAGCCATGTTCCTGTTGTCTTATTACCGGGAAAAGATCCCAATCGTAGGACTTCCGGGGTGTGTGATGTATGCAAAACGGACGATTTTTGATCTGGCACTGCCCCGTCTGCTGGCAGATGATGAGATCACAGCAGAGGAACTGGCAGCGTTGGGAGAGGGCGGTCTGTGCCTGAACTGTCCGGTCTGTACGTATCCAAACTGTGGTTTTGGAAAAGGATGGTAACAGGAAGATGCTGGATCGGTATGGAAGAGTGATCAATTATCTGCGTATATCCGTTACGGATCGTTGCAATCTGCGATGCTGCTACTGTATGCCGGAAGGCGTTCAGGATGTAGGAATGAAAAACATCCTGACGTTTGAGGAAATCTGGGAGATCGTGAGAACAGGCGTAAGCCTTGGTATCACGCACATCCGTATTACAGGCGGGGAACCGCTGATGCGAAAAGGCTGTGGGGATCTGATCCGTGGAATCAGGGAGATTCCCGGGGTAGAGACTATCACTATGACGACCAATGGTGTTTTGCTTGAAAATTATGGGAAACAGTTAAAAGAAGCCGGTGTGGACGGTGTGAATATCAGCCTGGACACACTGGATCCGGAAGAATTCTATAAGATTACCGGAAAACGGGAACTGCAGGAAGTCCTGGCAGGAATCCGAGCGGCGAAGACTGCCGGATTGCCGGTAAAGCTGAATGCAGTGAATAGAAAAGAACTGGATCCGATTCCACTGGTGCGTTATGCACAGGAAGAAAACCTGCCCATTCGTTTTATTGAAATGATGCCAGTCGGATATGGCAAAAAATACGTGGGGAGAAGCAATGAAGAACTGCGGGAGACACTGGAGGCAGTCTGTGGAAAAGCAGAATGTATGACCAATCGGGAAGAACTTTCCCGGATGGGCAGTGGGCCGGCGGTGTATTATCAGTTTTCAGATCTGAAAGTTCCGGTTGGGTTTATCAGTGCCATACACGGAAAATTCTGTGATACCTGTAACCGGGTCCGACTGACGGCAGAAGGGTATCTGAAACTGTGTCTGTGCTATGATGAGGGTGAGGATCTCCGTCGGGTACTCCGCGAAGGAGAGAAGGAAAATCTGCGAACGATCATGGAGCAGACGATTTTCCAAAAACCGGCGGCACACTGCTTTGAACATCCGGCAGAGATGACAGAGACACATGAAATGGTAAAAATTGGTGGATAGAGTAGACACAATAGAAAGGAACAGTTTTGGGAGTAATTAAAGGAATCTGTATCAGTGAAAAACGTGGTACAGCGAAACATGAAATCGAAGAGGCCATTCTGGCAAAGGACTGGGGGATTCAGGGAGACGCTCATGCGGGACACTGGCACAGACAGGTCAGCCTGTTGTCTTATGAAAAAATCGAAGAATTTCGGGAAAAGGGTGCTGATATCGAACTTGGTGCCTTTGGGGAAAACCTGATCGTCAGCGGATATGATTTTCGCAACCTTGCGGTGGGAACCCGTTTTCAATGTGGAGAAGCCGTTCTGGAGATGACCCAGATCGGGAAAGAATGTCACAGCCACTGTGAGATTTATAAACGGATGGGTGAATGCATCATGCCCAGAGAAGGTGTATTTGCCATTGTGTTACATGGTGGTACGATCCGAAAAGGTGACCTATTGGAAAGAATAGAATAGCAGAAAAATCGTAACTGTGAAGGTACTGAACAGTTACGAAAAATCAAATAAAAGGAAACACAATCAATGAAAAAATTATATCAGTTGTTACTGGATCGATGGAATCAGAAGACAGATACGGTTCTGGTTACTATTGTAGAAGGAAATGGTTCTGTTCCGCGAACTACAGGGGCTTATATGGTAGTGGCTAAAAACGGAAGAATCTACGGAACTATCGGAGGCGGCAACCTGGAATATCAGGCAGTAAAAAAAGCCATGGAACTGGCAGGAACAGCTGCCCATTATGTGGAAGATTTTGATCTGGGAACAGGAGAAAACAGCGAACTGGGCATGGTCTGTGGAGGCAGAGTAAAAGTACTGTTTTACAGTGTCTGCGCACAGGATCCGGGCGTCGGAGAATTTTTAAAAGAAGCACTGGCGGCAGCAGATGAGGGAAAACCTTACTGGCTGGTTCTTCCATTTTCCGAAGGACTGCCACAGATCCGAAGAGAGATCACAGAAGGCAGAGGACACTGCCGGATCCTGGAGGAAAACGGACAGAAACTTTATGCAGAAGAATTCTGTTACGATGGAAAAGTTTATGTTTTTGGAGGCGGTCATCTGGCTCAGGAGCTGGTTCCGGTGCTCAGTCATCTGGGATTCTGGTGTATGGTCCTGGATGATCGGGAAGAATATACAGATCACTCTTTGTTTCCGGGAGTTCAGGAGACAAAGACCGTAGACTTTACAGCACTTTCGCAGATTCTGGAAGTAAAACCGGAAGACTATCTGGTGGTAGTCACGAGAGGGCATCGCTGTGATGCCGATGTGGAACGGTTTGCCTTGCGGACACCTGCTTCTTATATAGGTGTAGTGGGAAGTAAAAGAAAAACCCGGTACGTCAGAGAAAAATTGGCAAGCGAAGGCTTTACAGAGGAAGAACTGGATCAGGTGTATGCACCTATCGGAATCGAAATCGGAAGTGAAACACCGGCAGAGATCGCAATCAGCATCGCAGCACAGCTGATACAGGTCCGCGCAGACAAAACAGGAATGAGGAGAAAGAATGAATGAAGAAAAAAAGTGTAAGTATGTTACTTGCAACAGCTATGGTAGTGTCTCTGCTTACAGGATGCGGATCTAAGAACAACAGTGCGGCGGATACAACAAAAGAAGAGACAAAGACAGAAGCAACTGCAGAAGCAGCAGTTGACGAAAGCAATGATACAACAGCAGACGATGCAGGCGAAGAAACTACTATTACAGTATTTGCTGCCAAGAGTCTGAATCAGGTAATGGAAGAACTGATTACAAAGTTTCAGGAGACTCATCCAAATGTAAATGTACAGGGAAGTTATGACAGTTCAGGAACGCTGCTGACACAGATCGAAGAAGGTGCAGCCTGCGATGTGTTTTTCTCAGCAGCGGTAAAACAGATGGATCAGCTGGATGAGACAGATGGTCTGGTTGTGGACGGTACCCGTCATAATGTAGTAAATAACCAGGTGTGTCTGGTAACTTATAAAGAAAGTAACACAGAAGTAACCAGTCTGGAGGATCTGAACAAAGCCAGCAGTATCGCACTGGCGGATGGTTCGGTGCCGGTTGGAAAATACACCCGTCAGGCACTGGTAAATGCAGGAATTCTGGAAAAAGCTGACGATGTATCTACTATTCCGACAGCTACTGTTTCAGAAGCGCTGGGCGGTGTGGAGATCAATGAGTGTGCCAATGTTGGTGCGGTTACTTCCGCAGTAGCAGAAGGCTCCAATGAGGTAGGAACGGTATACTATTCCGATACTTATGGAATGGAGGATCGTCTGGAGATCCTGCAGGTCATTCCGTATGATCTGACCGGTGATGTTATCTATCCGGTGGCACAGGTACAGAATCCGGAAGCAGAAGAACTGGAATCCACAACGGCCAAAGAATTCATAGATTTTCTGATCACCGATGATGCAAAGACCATTTTCCGGAAATACTACTTTGATACAGATGTAGAGAACTAATCAGACTTTTTGAAATGATATAATGAAAATACATATTTTCCGCCGCAACAGGATGTTCCGGCGTGGGAAAGATTAGAATGGAGACACGAATGGAACAGATGATGGAATTTATGAAGGGGCTGGACTGGAGTCCTCTGCTGATCTCATTAAAGACTGGAGTGGTGGCTACCATTCTTTCTTTTTTTGGAGGAATCTATGCGGCAAGACAGGTGGTAAAAGCAGGTCCGAAGACAAAAGCGGTGATGGACGGGATTCTGACCCTTCCGATGGTACTTCCTCCCACAGTTGCCGGATTTTTCCTGCTTCTGATCTTCAGTGTGCGGCGGCCGTTTGGTGCTGCATTGTATGGAAATTTTGGAATCAAGGTGGTACAGACCTGGCTTGGCTGTATTCTAGCGGCAACGGTAATTGCTTTTCCACTGATGTACCGGAATGCCAGAGCCGCTTTTGAACAGGTGGATGCCAACCTGGTTTATGCAGCAAGAACGCTTGGTATGTCGGAAATAAAGATTTTCTGGAAAGTAGTGATTCCATCTGCCGAACCGGGTATTCTTTCAGGAACGATTTTGACATTTGCCAGGGCTATGGGTGAGTATGGGGCAACTTCCATGCTGGCGGGAAATATCCCGGGAAAGACAGGGACAATCTCTCAGAAAATCGCCATGGTTATCCAGGATGGTGACTATGGGACAGCAGGTTTCTGGGTCGTTGTGATCATGCTGATTGCTTTTTTTGTGGTGCTGGTGATGAACCTGCTCGGATCCGGTGATAATAAACATAAAAAACGGTGGTAAGGAGGGCGGATATGCTGCAGGTAAAGATAAAAAAGAAACTGGGGAATTTTCTGCTGGATGTGGATTTTTCCATGGATGGAGGCATATTTGCCATTCTGGGAGCTTCCGGATGCGGAAAAAGTATGACGTTAAAATGTATTGCCGGTATCGAACGGCCGGATGAGGGAAGAATCGTTTTGAATGACAGGGTACTCTTTGATTCGGCAAAACGGATTAATCTGCCACCGCAGAAACGAAAAGTCGGATATATGTTTCAGGATTACGCATTGTTTCCTACAATGAATGTGGTACAGAATATTCAGGCAGGGATGGGGAGAAAGCCGGATCCGAAAAAAGTCAGGGAATATATTACAGGATTTCAGCTTGGCGGACTGGAACATCATATGCCGGATCAGCTCTCCGGTGGACAAAAACAACGGGTAGCCATGGCACGTATGCTGGCAGCAGAGCCGGAAGTATTGCTTCTGGATGAACCGTTTGCCGCATTGGACAGCTATCTGAAATGGAAAATGGAACAACAGATGCTGGAACTTTTGCAAAAAGTACAGACACCGGTACTGTTTGTATCTCACAGCCGGGATGAAGTCTATCGACTGTGTGATACGGTCAGCTGTATTCATCAGGGGCGGATGGAAGTGATCGAACCGGTAAAAGAATTTTTCCGGAATCCGAAGACGAAGACGGCGGCACTTTTATCCGGATGTAAGAATATCTGCGCGGTGGAAGCTATGGAAAGCCACAGAGATGGAAACTGGTTGTGGACATCGGACTGGGGAGTTGGCATCCGGGTATCGAAAGAAGCTTTACAGGCACGGACCATCGGGATCCGCGCCCACTTTTTTACAAAGGAAAAACCGTCGGAAGGATGTTACAGTGAGTTCCCGGTGGGAGAATACCGAATTATGGAAGATCCCTTTGAATGGAATGTTTCCTTCCGAAAAGACAGATCCTGCGAGTGGCTGCAATGGAAAACAGCGAAAACGGACTGGGATCCATCGGAGGGTGTGCCGGAAAAATTGTATGTAAAAGAAGAAAATCTGTTGTTGCTGGATATCGATACAGATAACAGAAGATGAGAGAAACAGCCAATGGATCAGGGAGCGGGCCTGAAGAACATTCTGATGACTGCCAGGATAGCAGTCACAGTTTCTTCAGGCATTTTTTCTCATCGATTTCTACAAGAATAATATCTTCCCCGATCTGACAGATGCATTCCCAGGGAATACAGAATTCGCTGTCTCTTCCGAGAAAACAGCAGAATTTTCCGGGGCCTGGGATGATAATGGCAGAAATCCGTCCGCTGCAGGGATCAAATTCCACATCCACGGGACAGCCAAGGGTTTTACAGTTGCAGGTATTGATGACTTCTTTTTGTTTCAGATCAATAATTCGCATAAAAAACCTGATTTTTATACTTCTTTTATATTAATTATATGTTTTGTGGTTAATTGTCTTGACGGTAAGTTTACGATTATATTATGATGGGAAAAGATAAAGCATCCACTGTGTGAGGAATACAGGAGTGATGAAAGTTACAGGAAAATAAGAAAACTGTGAGACAATTGAACGGGAAAATAAGAGGATACAGAAGAATACCGGACAATCAGAGGCAGTTTGCGGAAAGAGAAGGATGAAATATGAAGTGTCCGTTTTGTAATCAGGATAATACCCGGGTTGTGGATTCACGCCCGGCGGATGACAACACTGCCATCCGGAGAAGAAGAATGTGTGATGCGTGTGGAAAACGATTTACCACTTATGAGAAAGTGGAGACGATTCCGTTGATCGTGATCAAAAAAGACCAGAACAGGGAACAGTTTGACAGATCCAAGATAGAGGCCGGTGTCCTTCGTGCCTGTCACAAACGGCCGGTATCAGCAGAACAGATCCACCGGCTGGTAGATGATGTGGAAACAGAGGTGTTTAATCTGGAAGAGCGGGAGATCCCAAGCTCTGTGATCGGAGAAATCGTGATGGATAAACTCAAAGATCTGGAAGCGGTTGCCTATGTCCGTTTCGCTTCTGTGTATCGGGAGTTTAAAGATGTGAATACCTTTATGGATGAACTGAAAAAAATCCTGAAATAGCATATAAATCATAAGGATTCCGGGTTTGACAAAAAGAAGGTAATGAGCTACAATTGAAAAGATATATAATCACTGAATTAGTGTGCTAAAGTAAAAGAAAATAAAAACGAATGGAGGCAGATACAATGAAGACTTTTGATAAATCTTCCAAACTGGATAACGTATTATACGATGTAAGAGGACCCGTGGTGGACGAGGCGGCCAGAATGGAAGCGGATGGTCTCAGTATTCTGAAACTGAATATCGGTAATCCGGCTCCATTTGGATTTAATGCACCGGAAGAAGTTATTCTGGATATGAGACAGTCATTGTGGGAATGTCAGGGATATTCAGATTCCAAGGGACTGTTTTCCGCAAGAAAAGCAATCATGCAGTACTGTCAGTTAAAGAAAATTCCGGGTGTGACGATGGACGATATCTATACAGGTAACGGTGTCAGCGAACTGATCAATCTGAGCATGCAGGCACTGTTAAATGATGGTGATGAGATTCTGATTCCGGCACCGGATTATCCGCTGTGGACCGCAACAGCTACACTGGCTGGTGGAAAAGTCGTACATTATATCTGCGATGAAGAGTCCGACTGGAATCCGGATATCGCGGATATCAGAAGCAAGATCACAGATAAGACAAAAGCTATTGTTATCATCAACCCGAACAATCCGACCGGTGCGCTGTATTCCAAAGAGATCCTGGAAGAAATCGTGAAAGTGGCAGAAGAATTCGGACTGATCATTTTCTCAGATGAGATTTATGACCGTCTGGTGATGGATGGACTGAAACATATTTCCATCGCATCGATTGCACCGAAAAATGTATTCTGTGTGACGTTCAGCGGTCTGTCCAAATCTCATATGATCGCAGGATTCCGTGTGGGTTGGATGGTATTGAGCGGTAATAAAAAAGCGGCAGCAGGTTATATCGAGGGAATCAAGATGCTTTCCAATATGCGTCTGTGTTCCAATGTACCGGCCCAGTCGATCATTCAGACCGCACTTGGTGGCTATCAGAGTGTGGAAGAGTATCTGCAGCCGGGTGGAAGAATCTATGAACAGAGAGAAGTCATCTATAAATTGTTAAACGATATCCCGGGTGTATCAGCGAAGAAACCGAAAGCAGCATTCTACATTTTCCCGAAACTGGATGTGGAAAAATTCAATATCTACGACGATGAGAAATTTGCCCTGGATCTGTTGAGAGAAAAGAGAATCCTGATCGTGCATGGCGGCGGATTCAACTGGGGACAGCCGGATCATTTCCGTGTGGTATATCTGCCGAGAGTTGCAGATCTTGAGAAGGCGACAAAGAAACTGGGAGAATTTCTGGATGGATATCATCAGAAATAGAAAAAATGTTATGGATATACAAAAAAGAGAGAAGATGGAACTCTTATGGAGTTCTGTCTTCTCTCTTTTTTGTATATCCATAATTAGTTCGGTGGGCCAATCTTGATTTAAAGTTCATGTTTATTCCTGTACATGATCCAGTCCCTGTGCGAGAATAGTTGCCACATGCGTGTCAGCCAGAGAGTAATATACGGTTTTCCCATCTCTTCGGAATTTGACCAGCGCCGACTGCTTTAACACACGTAACTGATGGGAAATGGCACTCTGTGTCATACCCAGAAGTTCTGCGATGTCGCAGACGCAAAGTTCACCACCGGATAATGCATATAGAATGCGGATTCTGGTAGGATCCCCGAACACTTTGTAGAGGTCTGCCAGACGGTATAATGTCTCATCAGCCGGTGCTTCCATCGGAAGATGCAGATGATGATGATGGCAGATGTCACAGGTTTCTATCTCGCTGTTTGCGGAGGTATGTATGTGTGGTTGCTGTAGTGTCTGTTTCATTCCTTTTCACCAATTCCTTACTATACTGTTTCAGTCCTTTCGGACTGTTTCTTTTTTGATCATTACCATTATGTCTGCCTTTTAGTTTAACGGAAAAACCAGATTTGGTCAAGGTGTAAGAATCATACCTTTTATTGGGTAAGGTTATGAAAGGCTGACCTTTTTGAATGTTCGGTCACGAAAAAAACACCGGGTCGGAGTCCGTGCTTACACGTCTCGTGACCCGGTGTGAGTCAAATCAGGAATTGATCAGCAGTATAAAAGTCTTAGAAATTCAGAGTAAAGGTAAATGTCAGTTTGTCCTGATCTACCCGATATTTTTTTGCCAGAGCAGGACCACAGCTGTTAGAGCCACAACCGGACATATATCCATCCAGGCACAGCACTGTGTACGGAGATTTTTCCAGTTCGAAGCTGTGTGCTTTTGTAGTCAGTTCCTCCTGTGTGTACCGGGATGCATTAAAACTGAAGTTCTGTGTGCCGGATATCAGCAGAGAACGATGATCGGAAGTGGTCAGTGCCAGCCCGGAGCAGTTCCAATGGCTTCCGTTTTCCTGCGGACGCAGATAATCTTCATGGAGACTGTCTACATCAGAGGTATAAAGCCCAAGTTTTGCATCGTGATGTTTGTCCGGATAACTTTCAATCGGTCCATAACCGAAATAAGTAACATCGGCAAAGGCCGGTTCCAGAAACAGGCGCAGACCGAAACGAGGCAGGAACGGCATCTTTGGCAGCGGAGTTTTTGCAAGCGGTACGTGAACCGGTTTTCGCTCACCGTCTACGGTAACGGTCAGAGTACCGTCTTTGGCAACTTTCCATGTAATAGTTCCCTCGATGATCCTCTGCAGATATACGGCCGCCAGAGAATAGGTGGAAGTGATCGTTACACCATTTTCATCCTGCGTCCATTCAGTAGCATAAATTTTTGTGCGTGCTCTGTCGTAGCCTGCAGCTTCCCATTCCCAGCGGATCCGGCGGTCGTTATCCATCGGTGCACGCCAGATATTTAACTGGATCGGCTGAGCAATCAGGTTTTTCTGATCTTTTACAAGAGCAGTGAAAGTTCCTTTCCACTTGTCATAGACGTAACGGAAAGCAGAGCCGCTGACTACCAGTTCGTTTTCCAGATCTTCTACAGATACAGCAGATGCAGCAGATGCGGTCGAAGCACCGGAAGCTTTGACAACAGCGGCGACAGCACTTGTGGCATCGGTAGAAAAGATCAGCTGATCATGACCGGCTTCATATCCTGACGGGGTCAGCAGAGCATCTTCTTTTTGCAGATAATGCAGGGTAACGATGGTATTGGCTTCTACAGTTACAGCAAATGGTAATGTAATCGTTACTTTTTCTTTTGCCGGGCAGTCTACCGGATCCAGTGTACCGGAAAGAACAGTCATACCGTCTTTTTGTACATCGTAAGTGATTGTAAATCCATCCTTGATATTGGTATAATCCAGTTTGTTATCCAATTCGACCAGTCCTTTGGAAGTATCCAGCAGAGTGGCACGGATTGGGCGGGCTACATTTTTATGTTCCAGAAGACCGGTATGTGGGGTACGATCCGGGTATACCAGACCATCCATACAGAAGTTTCCATCATGTATTTCCTCGTTCCAGTCACCGCCGTAGAAGAATTTATCTTTGCCTTCGATGGTCTTACCCATATAGACGGAGTGGTCACACCATTCCCATACGAAACCACCGATATAACCAGGATATTTGTAGAGACGTTCAAAATAAGCCTCCAGATCTCCAGGTCCGTTACCCATAGCGTGGCAGTATTCTACTTCGATAAATGGTTTTTTACCTTCTTTAGAGCAGAACTCATCGATAAATTCCACCGGTGCATACATCCGGGAGAAGACATCCAGATCATGTACATCGTTGACATAATCAGTATTGGTCTGCTGCCAGATACTGTTCTCATAGTTCAGAACACGATCCGGGTCGTAAGATTTGATCCATGCGGCGGCTTTTTCCATATTAGGACCGTATGCACTTTCATTTCCCATGGACCAGGAGAAGACGCTGGAGCAGTTTTTGTCTCTGTGAACCAGGTGTTGGATACGATCTACGACAGCGTTTTCATAAGAAGGATCGCGCATCAAATAGCCATAGCTTTCTTCGTACTGTACTTCTCCCATATCGACATGTTCACTCTTACTTCCGTAGAGTGTGGTACATCCGTGGGATTCCAGATCTGCTTCATCCATAACATAAAAACCGTATTTGTCATACATCTGTGTGGCCCATGGAGCATTTGGATAATGGCTGGTACGGATCGCATTGATGTTATGTTCCTTCATCAGCTTCAGATCAGTCAGAAGCTGTTCCCTTGTGACTGCAGCTCCGGTAAACGGATTGCTGTCGTGGCGGTTGGTACCTTTGATCTTGAAGTTCACACCGTTGATATAGATGACATTTCCTTTGATATCGATCCGGCGAAGGCCGACTTTCTGAGCGATCACTTCATCCGGTGTGGAAAGAATCAGCGTATACAGTGCCGGATGTTCTGCATTCCACAGATCCGGATCATCTACGGCAAACCGCACTTTTCCGCCAGAAGGAGTGGCAGCAGCCAGGAAATCTCCGTTTGGTGCATACAGCTTTACAGTGACGGAAGGAGAACCACAAAGTTCCAGATCGACCAGAATCTCAGCTTTGGTAAGATCCTCGCTTACCGGTGTATGGACAAAATAATCACGGATATGATCTACCGGACGAACCAGCAGGTAAACGTCGCGGAAGATACCGGTAAAACGAAGCTTATCCTGATCTTCCAGATAGGTTCCGTCACACCATTTTAAAACCAGGACAGTCAGGCGGTTATTGCCGGCGGTTACTTTGTCAGTAATATCAAATTCACTTCCGGAATGGGAAATCTGACTGTAGCCGACGAAAGCTCCATTGATCCATACATAATAGCAGGAGTCCACGCCGTCAAAGTTTAGATAAATTTTCTGCGTCGCTTCTTCTTCAGTCAGTGAAAATTCTTTCACATAGACACCTGCCGGGTTGTCATCCGGCACATAAGGCGGATCGAAAGGAATCGGATAGCGGACATTGGTATACTGATTCTGATCGTATCCAAGGATCTGCCAGCAGCTTGGAACCGGGATGGTATCATAGCCTGTGGTATCCGCAGCTTTTTCAGTGCATCCTTCAGGAACCTGGTGATAGCTTTCATAGAATTTAAATTTCCAGTCGTCACCATTTAAAATGATTGCCCGGGAAGCCTTCAGCATGTCTGCGCCGTTGGCTTCTGCTTCTTCTCTACATGGAACATAGTAGGCACGAAGCGGTTCTGTTCCGATGTGTAAAGAGGAAGGATCCTGAAAATAATTTTGCAGTTTCATAAGAAAAACCCTCCTTCTAAAAGGTGCAATGTTTAGTTGTATGCACCTGATATATCTATTTTAATCGGTCAATGTCAGAAAAACAAGAGAAACAAGATGATGTTTCAGACTTTTCTGCTATGTATGTGTGGCGGTTGACACAATGCTGTCTTACGATAACCGGAAGATCACAGTTTCGTATGGCTTCAGTGTTAAAATATCATCTTCCGGGCAAATATCATGTTCCGGATAATTAGATAAAAGTACTGAAGTATCCAGCTGCAGACCGGTTCCGGTGTACTGGAATTTCTGCACATCCTGCGAAAAATTATGTACAGCGAGCCAGGTTTCATCCTGATAACTTCTTGTATATGCAATCACCGGTCCGTCCTCGGGGCAGCAAAGCTGCAGATCACCGTGTGCCATGACAGGGTGTTCTTTCCGCAGAGAGATTAGTTTCTGATAAAAACGAAAGACAGAAGAATCATTTGCCATCTGACTGGCTGCGTTGATTTCTTTATAGTTGGGATTGACACCGAGCCATGGTGTATGATCGGAAAATCCACCATTTAAACTGTCATCCCACTGCATCGGTGTCCGTGCGTTATCGCGACTGATTCGTTGAGCTTCTGCCAGTGCCTTTTCGGGAGCAATCCCCTGTTCCAGCATGGTATGGTAGGCATTTTTGGTATCAATATCGTCATAATCTTCAATGGAAGGATAAGCAACATTGGTCATACCAAGTTCCTCCCCCTGAAAGACAAAAGGAGTTCCAGGGAGCGTATGGAGGTAGGATGCCAGCATTTTTGCGGAGACTTCCCGGAAGGTTGTATCATTTCCGTAGAGGGAAACCTGGCGTGGCTTGTCGTGATTACTTAAAAATCGTGCCCACCAGCCGTCTTTTTTCAGCAGTTCATAATCGTGACGAAGATCCCGTTTCATTTTTTCCGGTGACCAGGTCTGAATCTCCACGATCGGCGGTACAAAAGGAATTGCCATGTTAAATTCTTCACTGGCAGCACTCGAGTAATGGATAGCATCCTGATCGTTATTAATATTAACCTCTCCGACACTCATCAGATGGTCGGGTGTCATGGTTTTTGCAACCATTTCCCGGATATAACGATGTGTTCCTTCCAGGTTCACACAGGCGACAGTACCAAACTGTTCGTTTAGATTGGCACGGCCATCCAGTCCTTTGTCCAGATAACTGATGGCATCGATGCGGTAGCCATCCACGCCTTTATCGTTCCAGAAGCGGATAATATCAAAGATTTTTTCTTTTGTCTCCGGATTGTCCCAGTTGAGATCCGGCTGTTCTTTTGCGAAGAAATGCAGATAATACTGTCCACGTTCCGCTACATATTCCCAGGCACTGCCGCCAAACACAGACATCCAGCCATTCGGTGCACCACCATCAGGAGCAGGATCTCTCCAGATATAATAATCGCTGTAGGGGTTGTTGCGGGATTTTCTGGATTCCTGAAACCAGATATGTCTGTCAGAAGAGTGATTCAACACCAGATCCATGATAATTGCAATCCCCCGCGCATGAGCCCCGTCCCGGAAAGCATCCCAGTCCTCCATGGTTCCGAATTCTTCCATGATGGAGGTATAATCGGAAATGTCATATCCATTATCCACATTTGGTGAAGCGAACACCGGTGACATCCATACCGCATTGATGCCAAGTTCCTGCAGATAATTAAGTTTTTCAATCATTCCTTTCAGATCTCCGATTCCGTCATGGTTGCCGTCTTTAAAACTTCTTGGATAAATCTGATAGATCACCAGATCTTTATACCAGTCTTTTTCGTGTTTCATTTCGTTCTCCCTTCGTTTTTTTGCATAAATATTTGGTGAGTTTATTATATTCTATTGTGCAAAAAAGAGCAAGATGAAGTCGTTTCCGATGCTTGACGAACGAACACAGCATGTTATAATAAGATGCAAATGCAGAATATTTGAATGGAGGATACAAACATGAAAAAAACAATTTTTGCTGAAAAAGCACCTGCAGCAGTAGGGCCTTATGTACATGCTGTAGAAGCTGGAAATATGGTATTCACTTCCGGCCAGCTGGGACTGGATCCGGAGAACGGAACTCTGCCGGAAGGCATCGAGGCACAGACTCATCAGGCACTGAAAAATCTGGGAGCTGTTCTGGAAGCAGCAGGTGTTGGATATAAAGACGTTGTTCGTACCATGGTATTTCTGGACAATATGGATGACTTTGCAACGGTCAATGCCATCTACGCAGAATACTTCAAGGAGTCTGCACCGGCTCGTTCCTGTGTGGAAGTTGCAAGACTTCCGAAGGGCGGTCTGATCGAGATCGAAGCAATCGCAGCAAAATAAAGGAAAAAGATACCCGGATACGGAGAAAATATATCGGTATTCGGGTATTTTTTTATACAATGCGCTTTAATGTGGTAATACGATAAAAAAATAAAGCAAAAATGATTGACAAGACAGGAAGTTTTAGGGATAATGGATTACAAATATTTTTACGGACTGTGAAAGTACGAAGTACGGAACAATCCGGTATTATAATTGCATAAAGGAAGGATGAGAAAAAGGAATGAGTAACACAGATACTATAGTAATCCTGATCGCATTTGCGGCATATCTGATGCTGATGATTGTGATCGGTGCAATCTACATGAAAAATACGAATAACTCAGAGGATTATTTCCTTGGAGGAAGAGGACTGAGCGGTTGGGTGGCTGCGCTGTCGGCACAGGCGTCGGATATGAGTGGCTGGCTGTTGATGGGACTCCCGGGAACCGTGTATGCACTGGGAACAGGACAGTCATGGATCGCGATCGGACTGTTTCTGGGAACAGTCTGCAACTGGGTGTTTATTTCTTCACGACTGAGAAAATATACGATCAGGGCAAATAACTCCCTGACACTGCCGGCATACTTTGAAAACCGGTTCCGTGATAAAAAAAGAGTACTGCTTCTGGTATCTTCGATTGTAATCGTTATCTTTTTCCTGGTATATACAGCGTCTGCACTGTCTGCCGGTGGAAAACTATTTAACTCTGTATTCGGTGTGGATTATCATGTGGCTCTGGCCATCGGTGCTGCGGTTATTCTGATTTATACGTTTATGGGCGGTTTCATGGCGGTTTGTGTGACCGATTTTATTCAGGGAAGTCTGATGTTAGTAGGACTGCTGATGGTTCCGATTGCCGCGTATTTTATGGTAGGAGCGGATCAGGTAAAACCGATTCTTGACCAGAGCGGTGTTGTGGGCGGTGCTTCGGCATATCTGAGTCTGTTTCGGAATGGTGACCGGTCTTATACCGCAGTGGAGATTATCTCACAGCTGGCATGGGGGCTGGGATATTGTGGAATGCCGCATATTCTGACTCGATTTATGGCGGTAAAGAATCAGAAAGAGTTGAGAAAATCGAGAGTAATTGCTATTATATGGGTAACGATTTCTCTGGCAGCAGCTGTAGCGATCGGCATTATCGGTCGTGTCTATCTGTTTCCGACGATTCTTGGAACGGAGGGAAATGCTTCCACAGAAAGCGTCTTTATCGAGATGATCACTAAAATGTTTACAAAAGACACGAACCTGCCGTTTATCGGTGGAATCTTCCTGTGCGGTATCCTGGCAGCGATTATGTCCACAGCGGATTCGCAGCTTCTGGTGACGGCTTCATCCGTGTCTAAAGATATTTATAAGGATATTCTGAAACCGGAATCCGATGAGAAAAAAGTGCTGAAGGTGAGCCGTTTTACGGTACTGGTTGTTGCATTGCTGGCATTTTTGATTGCCTGGGATCCAAACAACAGTATTATGGGACTGGTATCTAACGCATGGGCAGGTCTTGGTTCGGCGTTTGGGCCGATCGTAGTGATGTCCCTGTTCTGGAGAAGAACGAATTTTGCCGGAGCAGTAGCGGGGATTGTGTCCGGTGGCGGTGCAGTTCTGATATGGGATTATCTGCCGCTGGTACATGGACAGACGCTTGGATCTGCGACCGGGCTGTATTCACTGGTGGTAGGATTTGCGCTGAGTATTCTCTGCATTGTGATCTTCAGCCTCTGCACGAAGAAACCATCTCAGGAGATTCTGGCAGAGTTCGATGAAGTAAAAAACTGGAAAGAGTAAGAAATTTATGAATTATTTGCTGACAATAGAATATGAAGGAACCCGTTACGAAGGATGGCAGAGACAGAAGAAAACCACCCAGACGATTCAGGGAAAGCTGGAACAGGTATTATCCAGAATGACAGAAAAAGAGATTGAGATCGATGGGGCAGGGCGGACGGATGCCGGGGTTCATGCGAAGAATCAGACAGCCAGTGTGCATCTGGCAAAGAAATGGGATCCGAAGGAGATTTTGCAATATATGAATCAGTATCTGCCGGAAGATATCTGTGTAAAGTCTGTGGAACCGGTATCGGAGCGGTTTCATGCAAGACTTTGGGCGGAAGGAAAATGTTATTCTTACCGGATTGGAACGGATGAGCAGAAATCGGTGTTTGACCGGAAGTTTCGGTATCATCTGGGGGAAGCGCTGGATGTAGAGGCGATGCGCCGGGCAGCACAGGATCTGGTGGGAACCCATGATTTTAAAACGTTTTGTGGCAATCCGAAGATGAAGAAATCTACGGTGCGGACGATTACGGATATAGTGATTGAAGAGTCGGAGCATGAGATACGGATTGTGTATACGGGAAATGGTTTTCTTCAGTATATGGTTAGAATCTTAACCGGAACTTTGATTGAGGTTGGGCAGCATAGGAGGGATGCGGACAGTATGCCGGAGCTGCTTGAGAGGATGGAGCGGAAGTTTGCGGGCGTTACGGCGCCGGCAGAGGGGCTGTGTCTTGAACGCGTATTCTATTCGAAAAAATAGGAGAAAAGAGTTTTTATGACTGCCGCTGTGCGTTGGTGGAAACTCTTGTGGCTGGTATGGTGAGATTTTTTTGAAAAAGTGGAAGAAAATGAGAAAAACGAAGAAATATTTGCTATAAGTGATAAGAATATGCTGAATGAGTTGAGTGTATAAAGAAGGAAGATAGTTGTGTACGTTAAGAGGTACTGCTATCTTCCTTCTTTATAGTATCTGATATTTTGCAACTTTTGCAACAATGTTCATTGCTGGATAGCAATGAAAGTATTTATTCCGGGTATACCAGGCGGTCTTCTTTGATGTCGGTTAAGACTTCGGTCAGGAAGCGGTTGGCCAGGTAGTTTGCCATGGACAGGTTCATGTCCAGGTAGTTGCCGCAGTCTTTTGGGGATGCGCCCGGGACTTCGTCGTGGTAGTCGCGGATGAAGGTGAACATCTCGGTCATCAGCGGGACGATGTCTCCGGAGGTGTAGTCACCTGCCAGAAGGAGATAGAAGCCGGTGCGGCAGCCCATTGGTCCGAAGTAGATGGTTTTGGAGCCGAAGTCCGGGTGATTTCTTAAGAAGGTGGCGCCAAGATGTTCGATGGTGTGTACTTCGGCAGTGTTCATCACCGGTTCTTCGTTCGGAGATGTCATACGGATATCGAATGTGGTGATCAGGGAATCGCCGACCGGGTCTTTGCGGGATACATATACGCCCGGCTGAAGTTTTAAGTGATCAATAGTAAAACTTGTAATTTTCTGCATAATAAAACAACCTCCTGTGTAATGATGTACTCACAAAATCGGACACAGAAAGATCTCGGGAGTACATGGATTATCGCTCTTTACAGAAACAGGCAGTGTCTGCACCTGTTCGCTGAAAGCTATTATAACATAGTTTGAACTATTTCACAAAATAAACATATTTTGATAACAAATTGACCACAAACCTTTTCTATACTATAGCCATAAACAAAGAAGAAATAAAAAACAAAAGAATACATTTACATAAACAGGAGGAATGACTTATGGAAGAATATGGAAGTTATAATTGGAATCAGCAGGGAAATGAACCGCAGAATAATACACCGATGGAACCGAAAAAACAGCCGGGAAAGAGAAATGGAAACGGAGCCAGATGGGCAAAGAAAATCGGTGCAGTAGCACTGAGTGCCGTACTTTTCGGAGGCGTAGCCGGGGGTGTATTTACCGGGGTGACTTATGCAACCGGTGCGACAGCAAAAGCACAGTCCACGCAGACAGACAGCAGCAAACAGGAAACAACGAAGACCACATTGCAGACCACAACATCTTCAGGCAGCACGGGAAGCAGTGCTTCCGCACAGAGTCTGGATGTTTCTTCTATTGCCCAAAATGCGATGCCGTCGATTGTTGCGATTACCAATAAATCTGTACAGGAAGTACAGGATTATTTCAGTATGTTTTCGAGAGGTAGTGGTACACAGGAACAGGAAGTAGAAAGCCAGGGTTCCGGTATTATTATCGGACAGAACGACAGTGAACTTCTGATCGCCACGAATAACCATGTAGTAGAAGATGCAGATACCTTATCTGTATGTTTTGTGGATGACCAGGCGTACGAAGCAACTGTAAAAGGAACAGATGCAGATAACGATCTGGCAGTTATCGCCGTGAAGCTTTCAGATATTTCTGATGACACCATGTCCCAGATTAAAATTGCAGAGATCGGTGATTCCGATCAGCTGCAGGTAGGGGAACAGGTGGTAGCTATCGGTAATGCACTGGGCTATGGACAGTCTGTAACGACCGGTATTGTAAGTGCGGTAAATCGTCAGCTGGAAGACTCTGACTCCGAGAACGGATTTATCCAGACAGATGCAGCAATCAACCCTGGTAACAGTGGTGGAGCTCTTCTGAATATGCAGGGTCAGGTGATCGGTATCAACTCTGCAAAACTGGCATCTACAGAAGTAGAAGGTATGGGATATGCTATTCCGGTAAGTACCGCTTCTCCGATCTTTGAAGATCTGATGAACCGCCAGACAAGAACAAAAGTAAGTTCTGATCAGGCAGCTGCTCTGGGTATCAAAGGACAGACGGTGGACAGTTCCATCGCAGAAGCTTATGGTATTCCACAGGGTGTCTATGTAGCAGAAGTGGAAAAAGGAAGTGCTGCTGAAAAAGCCGGCATCACATCCGGAAGTGTCATCACAAAATTTGATGGAACTTCTGTAAAATCAAAGGATGACCTGAAGAGTCAGCTGGAGTACTATGCAGCGGGAGAAACCGTAGATCTGGTTGTAAAAATCGCGGATAACGGAAGTTACGTGGAAAAATCACTGACGATCACACTGGATAAAGCAGATACTTCAACCACTGCACAGAACAGTCAGCAGGGACAGAATCAGCCGGGAGCATCCGGACAGGACGGTAATCTGCAGGGATCTATTTTGAGATAAATATATAGAAATCACAGACAACATAAAGATGGAAAAACATAAACCGGCTGACAGAAGGACAGCCGGTTGGCGAAAACAAACAAAACGGGAAACTCGATGCAAAGAGTTTCCCGTTTTGCTATATATTGTATGAGACTATGACATCTAAATCTGTTGATGTGTAGTTCGACCTGTTATGCATCCTCAAAAGCCACCTGATTTTTCCGGAAAAATTTCCGAACCATTTCATCCCACACCCGGTCCAGCTGTTTGTCCAGGGTGAAAATTTTCAGAGAAGTGCCGGTAGTACAAAGAAGTTGCTTCCCGTCAAACTGACAGTTCAGGTACAGACCGTAGATGTCTTCAGGCTTCAGTGCTATGCCGCTTTGCGAGAGCAGCTTTTCCACATTGGAAGAGGAAAGCTGGAAGACAATCTTAAAATTCAAAGGTGTGCGTTTCCCTTTGATTATGGAAAAACACTGCGCCTGCACATCTTCCCACAGACAGTACGTTCGCATGGGTTTCTGTTCGGAATCAAAAAATTCTTTATGCAGTTGTCCATCCAGAGTATAAGTGACAAAGGTGGTAAAAGAAGCTTCCACAAAAGAAAAATGCTGAAACATTTCTCCAATAAATAATTTTCCGGTAAAATCTTTCAAATCTAAAATACGAAGTGCTAACAAATAAAATCCTCCCAATGTGATATGACATAATGGTTATCCGGCATGGAAATTCAGGAAAACCAGTTGTTTTTATGAAAAAACCAGATTTCGATCAAAACAATAACAGCGCAGATAACGATCAGAATCCCGTAGGCGTGGGGAGCAGAAAGTTCCGGCATATGAGAAAAATTCATGCCATACCACCCGGTGATAAGCGACAGTGGGAAAAAGATTGTGGTTACTACGGTGAGAATCCGCATGGTGCGGTTCTGTCTGGCGTCAATCTGAGACTGCTCCATTTCACGAATCTGCAGGGCATATTCCCGAAGCATCTGGGAATGATCATAGAGCCGTTCGATCCTAGATGCATACAGAGAAAAAATCTGACATTCTTCTGCCTGAAAAAAGTGATTGGAATTCTCTTCCAGATCCTCACAGAAATCAGACAGCTGCTGATAATAAGAATGCAGGATCAGAAGTCGTTTGCGGATGTGCATAAGCTGTGCGGAAGAGTCAGAGATCGTGTGTTTTATGATTTTTTCTTCCAGATCACTCATGTGCTGTTCCAATTCCTGTAAAAATAAGGCATCTTCCAGTGTAAGTGTGCCGATGAGCTGACACAGAAATTCTGCGATGGTCTTACAGTTCAAAAGTTCCCCCTCTTCAAGAATTGTAAGAATCGCCTGGATATGTTTCGAATCATCAACGAGAACCAGCAGATTTTTATTCATATAGAAAGAAATGGATAAAACAGTCTCTTCAATACTTCTTTTATCGGGAATCAGAAGGGTTCCCAGGATACAGTCCTTGAACATTTCCGCTTTGCAGTATCGGATATTGTGATTTTGCATGTTCCTTGCGAGGATATGATAATAGGGGAGAGAATGATAGCGCTGTTCACACTCTTCAGTGGAAACCAGAGATATCACCACATCAGTGTCTTTCGGCTGATAATATTCATCCAGCATTTCCATGGAACTGTTCAGTAAATAATCCATACAACCTCCAAGTTATAATTTAAAAAAACAGATATTAATATTATAAACCAAAAGACACAAAAAGAACATAGAAAATCTCTTTTCAATTTTCTGAAGATATGATATAGTAAAATGTAGTATTGAAAACTATATCAGGTAGGCAAAATTACAGGGTGTGACGAAGTCCGAAAGCGAAAGTTGTAATCCTGTGATGATGAGAAAAGATATGGATACACAGTTATGTAGAAAATATATAATGCTGGAGGCAGGAAGTAATGAAATATAAAATAATTGTAGATAGTTGTGGAGAATTGACACCTGAGATGAAACAGGATGAACGTTTTGCATCGGCAGCACTGACTCTTGAAGTGGGAGCAGATACTATTGTGGATGATGATTCCTTTGATCAGGCAGATTTTTTAAGAAAGGTAGCAGCATATCCGGAGTGTCCGAAATCAGCATGCCCGTCTCCGGAAGTTTACCAGAGAGGGTTTGAGGCAGATGCGGAACATCTGTATGCGGTGACTCTTTCAGCTGAACTGAGTGGTTCCTATAATAGCGCGGAGCTTGGAAAAAGCCTGACACTGGAAGAACATCCGGATAAGAAAATTCATGTATTCAACTCAAAAAGTGCTTCGATAGGGGAGACACTGATCGCACTGAAGATCCAGGAATGTGAAGAAGCAGGCATGGAATTTGAACAGGTTGTGGAAACTGTGGATGCTTATATCGAATCTCAGCACACGTATTTCGTACTGGAGAATCTGGAAACACTGCGAAAAAACGGGCGACTGAGCAGAGTAAAAGCACTGGTGGCTTCCGCATTGAAGGTTAAACCGGTAATGGGTGCCACACCGGAAGGTACTATCTGTCAGCTGGATCAGGCGAGAGGAATCAATAAAGCACTGGTTAAAATGGTTGATTATGTAAAAGAAGGAGAAAACAACAGCAGTGACAAAGTACTTGCTATCAGCCACTGCAACTGTCCGGAGAGGGCACGGATGGTAAAAGAGGCACTTCTGGAAAGAATGCAGGTGAAAGATGTGATCATTCTGGATACCGCCGGAGTGAGTTCCATGTATGCGAATGACGGTGGGATTATTGTTGCGATGTAACCATGCAGAAGGCAGCATTCCACAGTTACTGGTTATTGGTAATATCCCGCGAGGCGTTTTTTGTGAGCGAAGGTCACAGAAAACCCGAGACATATCGCGCGAATTTATGCGATCAGCATAAATTCTGTGCATCGCGCAGCGTGTTACTGGGCACGGAGTGTACAGTAATATCCCGCGAGCAACAAGCTAAACGTTTTAAAAACCTTCTTTGCTTTTAACGTGTGATATGTTATAATTGTCAGTATGAGATATGCAGCTGTCCCAATCTCCAAAAGACAGCGGCAAAACTGAAAGCAAAGGAGCACACTTATGAGTCAGGCGAAAGTAGATAATTATAAAAAGAGTAAAGCCAATCGCCAGAAAATCATGAAAAGAGAAAAAATCATGCATCGTCTGGAGATGGTATGTATTGCCCTTGTCTGTGTGGTTTTCGTTGGATGGATCGGATATTCCGTATATGCGAAAATTGACAGAGCACAGGGTACTGCGCAGGAAACGGTAGAATTTGATGCAAGCGCGGTACAGAATTATGTCAGTGGACTGACACAGGACTAAAACAGACAAGGAGCTGAAAATATGAAGAGAGTATTATTAAAATTAAGCGGAGAAGCACTGGCTGGCGAAAAGCATACCGGATTTGACGAAGCAACCGTAACTGAGGTCGCAAAACAGGTAAAAGTTCTTGTTGAGGAAGGTGTGGAAGTCGGTGTAGTAATCGGTGGCGGAAACTTCTGGAGAGGAAGAAGCAGTGAGACTATAGACCGGACAAAAGCAGATCAGATCGGTATGCTTGCAACTGTTATGAACTGTATCTATGTATCTGAGATTTTCCGTTCCGTAGGAATGAAAACGGAGATCTTTACGCCGTTTGCCTGTGGAGCTATGACAAAACTGTTTTCCAAAGATGAGGCAAATGCATGTTTTGCAGAGAAGAAAGTCGCTTTCTTTGCAGGCGGAACCGGACATCCTTATTTCTCAACAGATACAACTACCGTACTTCGGGCCATCGAGATTGAGGCAGAGACTATTCTTCTTGCAAAAGCAGTGGATGGTGTTTATGACAGTGATCCGAAGACGAATCCGAACGCTAAAAAGTACGACAGCGTGCATATTCAGGAAGTCATTGACCAGAAACTGGCAGTGGTAGATCTGACTGCATCGATTCTGTGTATGGAAAATAAGATGCCGATGCTGGTATTCGGACTGAATGAAGAAAACAGTATTATCCGTGCAGCAAAGGGAGAGATTGACGGAACAAAAGTTCTGGTAGACTAAAAGCGAAATAAAAAGGTGGTACTCAGACAGAGTGAACAGTAACAAAAAGACAGACCAGGAGGAAATATACATGGATGAGAGAATTGTAAAATATCAGGAAAAAATGGATAAGACACTGGCCAATCTGGACAGTGAATTTGGAACAATCCGTGCAGGAAGAGCCAATCCTCACGTACTTGACCGTATTATGGTAGAATATTACGGAGCACCGACACCACTGCAGCAGGTAGCCAATATCTCTGTACCGGAAGCCCGGATGATCCAGATTCAGCCGTGGGAAGGATCTCTGGTAAAAGAAATTGAAAAAGCAATCAATATGTCAGATCTGGGAATCAATCCGACTAACGATGGTAAAGTCATTCGTCTGGTATTTCCGGAGCTTACTGAAGAACGAAGAAAAGATCTTGTAAAAGAAGTTAAGAAAAAAGGCGAAGCTGCAAAAGTAGCTGTCCGCAATATCCGTCGTGATGCAAATGATATGCTGAAAAAGCTGGGAAAAACTGATGTGTCTGAAGACGAAATTGCTGAGCTGGAAGATTCTGTTCAGAAAATGACAGATAAGTTCATCAAAAAAGTAGATGAAGCAGTGGAAGTAAAATCAAAAGAAATCTTAACTGTGTAATATCATGTACTTCCGGAGTACGTAAAAAGCTGAGGGGCATCAACATATGGAAAACGATCCATTGTATGGTGTCCCTTTTTCAATGAGCAAAGGAGAATTGTATGAGAGTACCAAATCATATTGCTATCATCCTTGACGGCAACGGTCGCTGGGCAAAAAAAAGAGGCATGCCGAGAAGCTTCGGCCATGTCAAAGGATGTGAAAATCTGGAAGATATCTGTGAAGTGGCAAAAGAACTGGGAGTAAAATATCTGACTGTTTATGCCTTTTCCACAGAAAACTGGAAACGATCCAAAGAAGAAGTGGATGGGCTGATGAAGCTGTTTCGTAATTATCTGAAAAAATGTATTAAGATCTCACAGAAAAATAATATGCGTGTAAAAGTGATCGGAGATATCACCGCCTTTGATTCGGATATTCAGGAAAGTATCGAAAAACTGGAAGATTTTTCCAAAGATTTCACAGATCTGCATTTTCAGATCGCACTGAATTATGGAAGCAGAGATGAAATCACCAGAGCAGTGAACCGGATGCTGGAAGATCAGAAAGCCGGAAAGCTGGAGACACCGGTGAGTGAAAATACGATATCAGGTTATCTGGATACGGCCGGGATCCCGGATCCGGATCTGATGATCCGTACCAGCGGAGAATTGCGGTTGTCTAATTACCTGCTGTGGCAGCTGGCATATAGCGAATTTTATTTTACCGATGTGCCGTGGCCGGATTTTAAAAAAGAAGAACTGGTAAAAGCAATTGAAAAATACAATGAGAGAGACCGCAGATATGGCGGTGTAAAGGAGGAATAGGATGTTTAAGACAAGATTGATCAGCGGAATTGTCCTGGTGATCCTGGCACTTGCTACAATTATCTGTTCCGGACCGGTGCTTCTGGTGACGTTGATCGGAGTTTCCTGTATCGGTATGCAGGAATTATACCGGGCAGCGGGTGTCCATGAAGGAAAGACAAACGGACTGGAAATTGCCGGTTATCTGGCAGTTGTGATTTATTATCTGACAATTGCTTATCTGCCGGTAAGTTATCATCTGCCAGCAGTGATCCTTGGTGTGCTGGTAATGATGTGCATTTTTGTATTTACGTATCCAAAATATCAGAATAAACAGATCATGACTGCATTTTTCGGTATGGTTTATGTGGGTGTGATGCTGTCTTATATCTATCAGACCCGCGTGCTGCCGGGTGGAGCTTTTCTGGTATGGCTGATCTTTTTATGTTCCTGGGGATGTGATACCTGCGCATACTGTGTGGGTGTGCTGATCGGAAAACATAAGATGGCACCGGTATTAAGCCCTAAAAAATCTATTGAGGGAGCTGTCGGAGGTGTTCTCGGTGCTGCACTTCTGGGAGCGATTTATGCGGCAGCGACGGGCGCTTATAACCCGAATCCGGCTCATACACCTCTGATTTACGCGATCATCTGTGGTGTGGGAGCACTGGTATCTATGGTGGGAGATCTGGCTGCTTCTGCGATCAAGAGACAGGAAAATATCAAAGATTATGGAACCTTGATCCCCGGTCATGGCGGTATTCTGGATCGGTTTGACAGTGTGATCTTTACTGCACCGGTTATTTACGCACTGGCGATTACTCTGATGTAAAATGATGCATAGGACGTGGAGGAGAGAACATACTATGGAAAAAACAATTGCAATTTTAGGGTCGACCGGTTCTATCGGAACGCAGACTCTGGAAGTAGTAAGAGAAAACCAGGATATCCGGGTGGCCGGTTTGAGTGCAGGAAGCAATATCACTCTGCTGGAAAAACAGATCAGGGAATTTCATCCGTCTCTGGCAGCAGTTTGGGACGAAGAGCAGGCGAAGATCCTGGCAGGAAAAGTTCGCGATCTGGATGTAAAAGTCGTCAGCGGCATGGATGGGCTGTTGCAGCTGGCACAGCTGGAAGAAAGTCAGATCCTGGTCACGGCGATCGTAGGAATGATCGGGATCCGCCCGACTATCGCGGCCATTCAGGCGGGAAAAGATATTGCACTTGCCAATAAAGAGACACTGGTAACGGCAGGGCATCTGATCATGCCGATGGCAAAAGAAAAAGGAGTACAGATCCTTCCGGTGGACAGTGAACACAGTGCAATTTTTCAGGCGATTCACGGAGAGGATAAGAGAGAGATTCATAAATTGCTGATCACAGCATCCGGCGGACCATTCCGTGGAATGAAAGCATCAGATCTTGCACATGTAAAAGTGGAAGACGCACTGAAACATCCGAACTGGGCGATGGGACAGAAGATCACGATCGACTCGGCAACGCTTGTCAACAAAGGACTGGAAGTGATGGAGGCAAAGTGGCTCTTTGACGTGGATCTGGATCATATTCAGGTTGTGGTACAGCCAAAGAGCATCATTCATTCGATGGTAGAATTTGTCGATGGTGCGGTGATGGCACAGCTCGGTACACCGGACATGAAACTGCCGATCCAGTATGCACTGTATTATCCACACAGAAGGTATCTTCCGGGAGAACGGCTGGACTTTAAGAGACTGACGGAGATTACGTTTGAGGAACCGGATATGGAGACGTTTCTGGGGTTGCCGATGGCGATGGAAGCATCACGGAGAGGTGGCAGTATGCCGACGGTTTTCAATGCGGCCAATGAGCGGGCAGTTGCAAAATTCCTGCATGGACAGATCGGATTTCAGGATATTTACCGAAGCATCCGGGAGGCCATGGATCGTCACCAGGTGATCGAACATCCGTGTCTGGAAGAAATTCTGGAAACTGAAGCAAAAACCTATGAATGGATGGAAAGCAGGTGGAGTGTTTGAGTAGTATAATCGCTGTTCTGATTCTTGGTATCGTAATTATCGTACATGAGTTCGGACATTTTTTACTGGCAAAGACGAATGGCATCGTGGTGGAAGAATTTTCTGTGGGAATGGGACCAAGGATACTGTCAACGCAGCGGGGAACGACGAGGTATTCACTGAAACTGGTTCCTTTTGGCGGTTCCTGTATGATGCGGGGGGAAGATGGAGAAGATAACGGAGAAGGGACATTCAACAGCAAATCTGTCTGGAGACGTTTTTCCGTCATTGCCGCAGGACCGATTTTTAATTTTATTCTTGCATTTTTCGGTGCAATGATTATTATAGGTATTATCGGATATGATCCTCCGGTTATCACACAGGTAAAAGAAGGAACACCGGAAGAAGCTGCAGGGCTGAAAGAAGGCGATCTGATCACTTCCTTTGATGGGAAGAAGATTTATCTGGGAAGAGAGCTGTATTCTTATCTGACACTGGAAGGGTTGGAAGATAAAGATATCGCAGTTACTGTAAAAAGAGATGGGAAAAAAGAAACTCTGACCTATCATCCTGCAACGGAAGAACGTTATATGCTGGGATTCAGTTATAATCCGGATGAAAGTCAGGCGCAGATCCAGTCGGTAACAATCGGTGGTGCACTGGCAGATGCGGGGATTCAGGCAGGTGACTACATTGCGGCGGTGGATGGTAATGAAATTGCATCCGGTGAGGCGTTGAGTCGGTATTTCGAAGATCATCCGCTGACAGATCAGAAAGTAACGCTGACATATCTGCGGGATGGCCTGGATTATGATGTGGAGGTGACTCCTCAGGCGGTCAACTATGTGGAACAGGGATTTTCTTACAATCTCGGACGGGAAAAAACAAGTGCGCCGGGTGTGATCAAGTACAGTGCTTTGGAAGTGCGTTACTGGATCAACAGTACGCTGGAAGGCTTGAAACTTCTGATCAGCGGAAAGCTGGGGATGGACAGTCTGTCCGGTCCGGTGGGAGTGGTGAATGTGATCGGAGATGCTTATAAGGAAAGCAAAAGTGAGGGCACACTGATGACCTGGCTTACGATGATCAATATGATGATTCTGATTTCCGCGAATCTGGGAGTTGCCAATCTGCTCCCGCTTCCGGCATTGGATGGTGGCCGACTGGTATTTTTACTGATTGAGGCAGTGAGAGGAAAACCGGTGAACCGGGAGGCGGAAGGTATGGTACATTTTGCAGGACTGCTTTTGCTGATGGGGCTGCTTGTGTTTGTTACGTTTAAGGACATAAGGGGACTGTTCTGAGAACAGCGGTGTGGAACTGTAATGGAGTATGATGAAATGACATGAAAAAAAAGGACAAAATCAGAAAAATCATTGTATATAGTCTGGCGCTCATCTTTCTTTTGGGAAGCATTCAGGTTCATGTGCCATCTGGCAATCCACAGTGGATGTTATCGGAGAAGGAGACAGTACTCACTTCTTTTGCGGAAGATATGAAACTGGTAGATTGCAAGAAAGAGGAAAATGAAAACGGGCCTTTCAATGAGGGAAAAGAAGAAAACCGGCAGTCCCAGGACGGTGAACGGTTGCTGTATTATCTGGCACTGGGCGAGTTTCTGATGTTTCTCGGGACTCTGCTTTCAGGGACTGGACAGATTGAGAAGTTCAGCAAGAAGTATCTGGAGCGGATGGTGTATGTGATCCGTTATATGCAGGATATGGACGGTCGAAAAAAGCATCATTTCTGTTATGAATAAAGAGATATATTTTTATAATAGAAAGGATGTTTATTAAAAATGGAAACGTATAAATTCTTACTGGATCTCTGCCTGATCCTGTTATCAACAAAAGTCCTGGGGCTTCTGACCAGAAAATTCAGTATGCCACAGGTTGTAGGTGCACTGCTTGCCGGAGTTATTCTCGGCCCTGGTATTCTCGGAATTATTACACCGACTGACTTTATCAGCGATACAGCGGAAGTTGGCGTAATCGTCCTGATGTTCTGTGCCGGTATGGAGACGGATGTACAGGAACTGAAAAAAAGCGGCAAATCCGCACTGATCATTGCATTGATCGGTGTACTGGTACCTCTGGTTGGTGGCTATGCCGTAGCAGCGTTCTTTAACCGTCCGGGTATGCTCGAATCAGATGCATCCTGCAGTCTGTTTTTGCAGAATGTATTTATCGGTGTGATTCTGACAGCAACTTCCGTAAGTATCACAGTTGAGACACTGAAAGAACTTGGAAAATTAAAAACCCGTTCCGGCAACGCGATTCTTGGTGCGGCAGTTATCGATGACATTCTTGGTATCATAGCACTGACACTGATCACCAGTATGGCAGATGAATCAGTTAAGATTTCAATTGTGTTACTGAAGATTATTGGTTTCTTTATCTTTGTTGCTGTGGCAGGATTTATTTTCTATAAGTTCTTCAGCAAATGGAGTGCGGGGGAAGGTACAGGTCTGCAGAGACATGTAATCGTATCCTTTGTATTCTGTCTGTTTATGTCCTATGCGGCAGAACAGTTTTTTGGCGTTGCCGATATCACTGGAGCTTATTTTGCAGGTCTGATTATCTCTATGACCCAGAGAGAGCCGTATATTGCATCCAGATTTGACGTGCTTTCTTATACATATCTTTCACCGATCTTTTTTGCAAGCATCGGTCTGAAGGTAAGTCTTCCGGAAATGAATGGTACGATCGTTGCATTTGCGGTTGTGCTTACCATTGTCGCTATCCTGACCAAAGTAGTCGGATGTGGTCTGGGTGCAAAGCTCTGTCACTATAAGAATTATCAGGCGATTCGTATCGGTGTGGGTATGATCTCCCGAGGTGAGGTTGCGCTGATCGTGGCAAGTAAGGGAGAGAGCCTGGGAATGATGTCGACGGCGGTTATGGGACCGGTTGTTATCGTGGTTATCCTGACGACCATTATTGCGCCGATTCTGCTGAAACCGGTATTCAAACGGGGACCGGAGACAACACCGGATCCGAATGTGGATATGTCTAAGAATTATGAGGCGATTAATAAGTTCAGGGAAGGTAAATAAAAGATTAGTTGAGAACTCCTGAAAAGGACGATGTGTAAGGCGGACGAAACCGGGGGACTCACATAGAAAAACAGACACCCGCTGGTAACGCACAGCTGAGCTAGTCACCAACTACGACTAGATTCACGATGGTCGGCTGACCATCGCGAAAGTCTACGTAGGTGCCGGATCTCATCTGTGCTAAGGGCACCAGCAGAAGGGTGTCTGTTTTTCTATGTGAGTCCCCCGGTTTCTGTGCATCGCGCAGAGGATATATGGTAGTTGGATATTGGAGATAAGAGATAAGAGGTTATTTTTTGTGGGAGAAGGTCACAGAAAATCAGAGAGATATCGCGCGAATTTATGTGATCGGCATAAATTCTGTGCATCGCGCAGCGTGTTGCTGGGCACGGGGGAACGTTAGCCAAAATGTCGGCTAGGTTGAGACGGAAGATGATAGAAATTGACAGTGAAATACTGAGGCTTTATAATAGAAATAAAGAGAAATGATATATCATTTAAGATGAAAGGATATAAGCGTGGAGAAAGAGTTATTGTATAAGAAAATCTATGATGATTTGCTGGAGGCTATTGAAAAAGGGATATATCCGCCCGGTTCGAAGCTTCCTTCCGAAAAGGAATTGATGGAACAGTATAATGTGAGCAGAATCACCAGTAAAAAGGCTCTGGAAATGCTGGCTGACCGGAATATTATTGTCAGGATGCCGGGAAAGGGTTCGTTTGTACTGGAAGAGAATGAGCAGGACAGAGAGAATCTTCCGGCGGTGCCACAGACCGTGGAACCGGTAAGAAAAGGGAAAATGCTGGGTGTTATTCTGGATTCTTTCAGTGGTTTCTTCGGGTGTGAGCTGATAGCCGGGATTGAGCATGAGTGTTGGTCTAAAAATTATCATATGATCCTGAAGTGTACCTACGGAAATGTGGAGGCAGAGAGCAGAGCGATTGACGAACTGATGGAACTTGGTGTTGACGGGATTATTCTGATGTGCGTGCAGGGGGAAAATTACAGTACAAGGATTGTGAAGCTTGCACTGGATAAATTTCCGGTAATACTGGTCGACCGGGCGCTGAAAGGACTTCCGATTCCCTGTATTGGCACAGATAATTACAGGGCAGCCCAGGATCTGGTGAATATCTTGCTGGAAGAAGGACATGAAAAGATTTGTTTTGTATCCCAGGCTCCGCTGGAGACATCTTCTGTGGAGGAACGGTTTAATGGGTACAGGGATACCATGCTCGAACACAAGCTCCTGACGAATGAAGATCTGTGGATGATCGATCTGGATAGTCTGGTTGAAAATATCGAAGAAACCAGGGAAAAAGAAAAAAAGGTAATGGAAGCGATTGAAAACTATGTGGAAAATCATTCGCAGGTGACCGCCTTTTTTACGGTTGATCTGCAGACAGGTGTACTGGTGTATAGAGTATTGCAGAAAAAGAATCTCAGGAAAGAGATTGTCTTTTTTGATGGTGTGGAAGAGGGATATGAGTTTCACACGTATTGCACGCACGTTATGCAGGGGCAGTACCTTATGGGGGCAATGGCGGTGAAAAATCTGTGTCGCCTTATCAAAGGAGGCGAAGTGGAATTACGGAAATATGTCCCGTACAGTATTATCAGAAAAGATCCACAGATGTAAAAGAAACAGGTTATATTTGATATAACAGTTTTGGAAAAAGAATTGACATATTAATATATCAATAGTATGATATGGATGTACAAGGGTGTATGCAAAAATACAATATAAGAAAAGGAGAAACTGTATGAAGTTAATGCATTCAGAATGGCAGGACAGAGTAAAGCACTGGGTTCGTACATTGAGAGATGATTTTTATGAACCATTGGGGGAAATTCGATGGGAAGCTTTTCGAACCATGGATCATCTATCTCCGGAAGAAGCATTACAGGGGCACTTTACGTCGGTAGAACCAGGTTTTATATGGGGGAAAACCTGGGAATACTGTTGGTTTAAAGGCACTGTGATCCTTCCTAAAGCAGCAGAAGGAAAGAGAATCGTGATGAACCTGGATGCCGGAGGAGAATCCACCGTATTTGTCAACGGAAAGGCATTCGGAAATTACCGTGCGGCATGGGTGGATGAACCACATCAGTTTATTGAAGATAACTGTCTGGCAGTCAGCGGAAAAGAAGGAGACACCTATGAGATTCTGATGGAAACATATGCAGGGCATTTTTATCCGGAGGCACCAACGGGGGGCTGCGCGACGGGACCGGTGTTGCCGGGGGCATATACAGATCCGAAAAAAGAAGGGGCAAGATGTGTTCTGGGTACTTCCACTTTTGGGGTGTGGAACGAAGATGCATATCAGCTGTTTATGGATGTGGATACACTGGGACGTCTTCTGGAAACGATGGATTCCACAACACTGCGTGCTGCGAAAATTGCAAAAGCATTAGAGAAATTTACACTGATCGTGGACTTTGAACAGCCGCGGGAAGCACGGATCGCATCTTATAAAGAAGCGAGAGAAGCATTAAGACCGCTGATGGAAGCAAAGAACGGTTCTACGATGCCGGTATTCTATGCGATTGGCAATGCGCATCTGGACCTGGCATGGTTATGGCCGATGGAAGAGACACATCGGAAAACAGAGCGTACCTTTGCGGCACAGCTGCGTCTGATCGAGCAGTATCCGGAATATAAATATGTGCAGAGTCAGCCTGCAGCATATGAGATGTGCCGGAAGTATTATCCGGAGTTGTTTGAACGGATCAAAGAAGCGATCAAAGGTGGCCAGTGGATCGCTGATGGTGCCATGTGGGTAGAGCCGGATACCAATATGGCCAGCGGTGAAGCACTGATCCGTCAGTTGGTTCACGGAAAACGCTACTATAAAGAAGAGCTGGGAGTGGACAGCGAAGTGTTATGGCTTCCGGATACTTTTGGATATACGGCAGCACTGCCACAGATTCTGAAAGGCTGTGGCGTGAATTATCTGGTAACACAGAAAATTTTCTGGTCTTATAACGAAGGAGAACAGTTCCCGTATCATTATTTCACCTGGCAGGGTATGGACGGCAGTGAGATTGATTCTTTCTTACCGACCAGTTATACCTATCGGACACATCCGAGTGAAGTAAATAAAATCTGGCAGAATCGTGTGCAGGTGCAGGATCTGGATGCTTTCCTGCTTCCGTTCGGATATGGAGATGGTGGCGGCGGTCCGGCAAGAGATTTTATCGAATCTGCAAAACGTCAGGAAGATCTGGAAGGCGGCGTAAAAGTAAAAATGGCAGGTCCGCTGGAATTCTTCCACGATATGGAAGCGCAGGGCGGCCCGGCAAATACTTATGTTGGAGAATTGTATTTCAGCGCCCACAGAGGAACGTATACTTCTCAGGCGATGGTAAAACAGAACAACAGAAGATGCGAACTGGCACTGCGTGAGATGGAGATGTGGAGTACTCTGGCAATGAATAAAGGCATGGCTTATGATTTTTCCAAAGCAGATGCTTTATGGAAAGAACTTCTGTTACATCAATTCCATGATATTCTTCCGGGTTCCAGTATTGCAAAAGTTTATGTGGATGCAGAAAAAGCGTTCCATGAGATTCTGGATGGTGTGGCAGAACTGCAGGCAGATGCACTGAGTGAGCTGACCGATCAGAAAGAATCTCAGGCAGTGACCGTATTTAACTCTTTAAGTTTTCCGAGAAAGATGCTGGTAGAGCTTCCGGCTGCATTTGCAAACGGAGCGAAAACAGTGGATGGAACCGCTGTACAGGCACAGAAGATCGGTGATACTGTGAAAGCTTCCGTAGAAGTACCGTCCTGTGGAGCAGTTTCTCTGATTCCGGCAGAAGGTCAGGTGGAAGAAAAGGCAGTTGCAGTAGAAATATGTGATGGTGGATTTACCATGGAAAACAGCCAGGTAAAAGCAGTCGTAAACGAAAAAGGCGAGGTGATTTCTTTCGTACTGAAAGAGTCCGGAAGAGAATTCGCAGCAGATGCCATGAACCGCTTCCATCTGTACAAAGATGTACCACGTTTGTTTGATGCATGGGATATTGATTCCAATTATATCGATCAGGAAATCGAGGCGGCAAAAAATGTTGCGGTTTCCATGGAAGCAGATGGTCTGGAAGGCGTGCTGAAAGTAACCGGAGAGATCAGCAATTCCACCTTTACACAGTATATCCGTCTGGCGGCAGACAGCCGAAGAATCGAGTTTGAGACAGAGATTGACTGGAAAGAAATGCATCGTCTGTTAAAGACAGGATTCCCGGTAAATGTTTACGCGGAAAATGGTATCAATGAGATGCAGTTCGGATTCGTGGAACATCCGACACATCGTTCCAGAGCCTATGATAAAGACCGGTTTGAAGTATGCAATCACCGTTACAGTGCACTTGCTGACGGCGCACATGGTGCAGCGGTGTTGAATGACTGTAAATACGGAATCAGTATGAATGGAAATGCTCTGGAGCTGACACTGCTTCGTGCAGGTACCTGCCCGGAAATGTGTGCGGATAACAGAGTTCATCACTTCACCTATGCATTTACCACATGGGAGGGAAGTTTTGCAGAGAGTGATGTGGTAAGACAGGGGTACGAACTGAATGTAAAACCGGTAGTTGCCGGCGGTGCAGTACCAACGTTCAGTGCACTCACCATTGATAAAGAGAATGTTATTCTGGATACCATGAAACCGGCAGAAGACGGAAGTGGAGATATTATTCTTCGTCTGTATGAATCCAAGAAGGCTGCGGTTTTGGCAACAGTTACTTTATCGGATCTGTTACAGGGAGAGAAGGTTTATCTTTGCGATATGCTGGAGAACTGTAAGGAAGAGATTTCGGTGGAAAACGGAGAGATTTCGTTGAACTTCCGGGCGTTTGAGGTTAAGACGGTTCGGATTAAGAAGTAAGATTTTGTTGTGATGTGCAAGAGGGGACGAACCCGCAGGACGCACATAGAAAAACAGACACCCGCTGGTAACGCACAGCTGAGTTAGTCACCAACTACGACTAAGTTCACGATGGTCAGCTGACCATCGCGAAAGTCTACGTAGGTGCCGGATCTCATCTGTGCTAAGGGTACCAGCAGAAGGGTGTCTGTTTTTCTATGTGGGTCCTGCGGCTTCTGCGTACTGGCAGGGGGGATAGCTTTGGAATACTAGAGCGTGTCTGAAAAAGGCTTTTTGCAAACTGGGACTTGCAGATTGCAAAAAGCCTTTTTCAGACACGCTCTAAGGGGTAAAATATTATTTTGGGGTGGCGGAAACTGTGGTTGTGGTTCTGGTGTGAAAGTGGTCCCAGAGTTTGTTGCAGAGGACTGTGTAGGCAGCACCGAAGATGTTAGTTCCGATACGGAGGACCAGGGCGTAGGGAAGACCGAAGAGGGTGGTGGCGATGGAGAGGGCACCAAAGGTGTTGAAAACGGTCTGCCATGGATAGCTTGCAGAGTAGCCAACGCCGATTCCGCCGATCATTCCGATGTAGGGATACATGTTTTCCGGGAGCAGGAGATAGAGAACCAGAAAAACAGCGCATCCGATGATGTTATATAATCCCCTTGGAACAGCACGCCGTTCACAGTCTTTTGTAAAAGGAAGACATACGGACATACAGGCGATTCCTGCCCACATGGCACGGGGAAGGCCGGCCAGGTTCATAAAAAGCATGGCGCTGGATACGATAAAGGTCAGTTTCAGGTACCAGCGGCTTCTTGCGGAATGTAAATCAAATTCCCGGAAAAGATCTGAGAATGTTCTGCGATAGGGACGATGTTTCTGGTTTTTATAGAAGATTCCCATACACAGGAGCATTCCCGCAAAAAGACCGATGACACGAAGCAAGAAGGCATATCCCTGCACATCATATCCGGTCAGAAGGAGATAACCAAGAACAAAAGTGGAATGGTTATACATAATAACATTATGACATCCGAGAATCATCAGCAGAAGGATACAGGTCAGGTGTACCGGAAATGCTGCCAGGGGAGGAAGCATATTTGCCAGACGCGGACCGGTCATGAGAATCGCAAAGAGGAGGGCAATAACGCCAAGTCCATGGGTGGTGCGGATTCCAAAATCAGCCTGTCGGAGAACTAAAACCGCCAGAAGTACGGTAACACCTACGACGCTGTTTTCGCTTCCGAGAAATCTGCTGAACAGAGAGACCACCGCCACACAAAAAGCCATGACCAGATAAACTTTAAAATTGTAAACCAGAATATGGCGTCTTTTTTCTTGGGGATTGGTTGTCTTATGAATCAATTGTTTGGATCCGGCAGAGCTTAACTGCAGTTCCTGATAAAAAGTCATATGATTTATCATCCTTTCTGTTTTTTGTTGGTTAAAAAGTAAAACGTAGAGGGAACTATAACGCAAAACAGAGGAAAGGTCAAGAGAAAAATCATTTTTTAGTGCCTGGCACTACTCCTGTGCATATACTATCCTGAGCCTAAAATTATGAGGTTGTAATAAAATGTCAACCACGCTTATAAAATCTGTGCAATCCTATACCGACCACGGCAAGCTGCAGATCCAGCTTGTCTCTCAGATCCAGAATCGGCCTGTACAGGGAGCGAAAATCAGTATCAGCTACACCGGAGCCCCCGGGCAACCACTGGAACAATTACGGACCAACAGCAGCGGTCAGACCGAAACCATCGAACTGGCGGCACCACCGGTGGAGTACAGCCTGCAGCCATCGGAAGAACAACCTTATTCGGAATATACTCTGAAGGTGGAAGCCGAAGGCTATGAACCCATAGAAGTATCCGGAAGTGAGATCCTGTCCGGTGAGATCAGCAGACAGAAAATAAAACTCCGGCCGATCAGCGATGGTAACTATGAAGATGTGGTGATTCCGGATCATACGTTATTTGGTAATTATCCGGAAAAAATACCGGAAGAAGAAGTTAAACCGGTCAACGAATCCGGAGAAATTGTGTTGAGTCGTGTAGTGATACCGGAATATGTAGTAGTACACGATGGATCGCCTGCAGATTCCACTGCTGATAATTATTATGTAAGATATCGGGATTATATAAAAAACGTGGCATGCAGCGAGATATACGCAACCTGGCCACCTGAGACGATCAAGGCGAATGTTCTGGCAATCATGTCTTTTACTCTGAACCGGGTTTATACGGAGTGGTACAGAAACAAACAGTACGACTTTACCATTACATCCTCCACTGCCTTCGATCACAAATGGATGTACGGTCGTAATATTTTCGACAGTATATCCAACATAGTGGATGAACTCTTCGAAAACTATTTGTCACGTCCGAATGTCCGTCAGCCGATTCTGACCCAGTACTGTGACGGACAGCGGGTGACCTGCCCGCAGTGGATGAGTCAGTGGGGAAGTAAGTATCTGGGTGATCAAAATTACACAGCCATCGAAATCATCAGAAACTATTATGGGGAAAGTATGTATATCAATTCCGCAGAAGAGATTTCGGGAATCCCGGCATCCTGGCCGGGCTACGATCTGGATATCGGAGCAAGTGGCATGAAAGTCAGGCAGATTCAGGAACAGTTAAATACTATCGGGGAAGTTTATACAGAAGTTCCCAGGGAACCGGTGGATGGCATATACGGAGAGCGAACGAAAGAAGCAGTACGGCAGTTTCAGTCCGTTTTTGGACTGGGACAGACAGGAGTCGTTGATTATCCGACCTGGTATAAGATCCAGGAAATCTATGTGGGAATTACGAGAATCGCAGAGCTATATTGAAGGAATTATTCCTGTTCACTGATAAGATCCCGCGAAGCGTGTTACCGGGAACGGAGTGAACAGGAACAGAAAAAATGTCGGTAATTGAAGTATTACATTTTTGACATGGGCAATGAAAAGGATTATAATTAATAATCAGGGAAGTATACGTAACGTGAAGTAACAGGAGGAAATACCAGAAAGTGATAAGAAAAGAATGGAAACGTATGCTGGCACTGTCTATGACATATATAATGACTTTGTCTGTGGCAGCGCCAGTCAAGGCTGCTGAAGAAGAACTCGGTGTACCGACAGCGGAAACAGCAGCAGAAGTACAGGAAACACCGGAACAGTTTGAGGCAAGAACAGGATACCATTTATCAGAGGGATATACCTATGTACTGAATAACGGGTTTGTGATTCTGCAGGCAGATGGTTCGCCACAGATCACACCGGTTGCTACCCCGGAACCAACACCAAGTGAAACGCCAACGCCGACGCCGACACAGACACCGGAGCCGACTGTAACACCGACGCCGGCAGGAGAGAATACTCCAACACCCACACCGGGTCAGGAAGGTGCAGAACCACAGGAAGTGACAGAACAGCCCACGCCGGAGCCTACACCGGCACCGGAGACCACACCGGAAGCTGCGCAGGAGACTGCGGTGGAAGAAAATATCCCGGTTATTACAGCATTTCCACAGTCTGTGGAAGTACCGGTGACGGTAGAGGATTACCGTTTCTGGACAGTATCTGCCAGCAGAAAAGCGGCACAGGCGAAAGTGGTTCAGGAGATCAAAGAAGAGAAGTCACAGGATTCCCGGAGTGTGGGAAGGCTGGAAGAAGGCGGTATCTGTTATATTTTAAGAAAGGAAGACGGATGGTACTACGTGGAATCCGGAACCGTTCGTGGTTTTGTGGAGAAAAAAGCGCTTCGCAGGATCGGAGATAAGAATGAGGCACTGCTTACTCCGGTATATGCAACAGAGCTGGTTGCGCCGGCAGAAAATCAGGCATATGCATATTACCGGGCAACGATTCAGCAGACTGCAGCAAAGAAGCATTATGCACTCTGCAAAGGAGATGAACTGAATATCAGGGCGGACAAGAGCACAGACAGTGAGATTGTCGGAACGATGAAAAAGGGAAATCTCTGTTATATTCTTGCAGATGAGACAGAAGAGTGGGTATATGTGGAATCCGGAGAAGTTCGTGGGTTTGTAAAAAAGGAATATCTGCAGACAGGCAGGAAAGTGAAGAAAAAAGTGAATAAGACCGGAGCGGATCGTTTTACGCTGGCGGTTGCCAGGGTAGATCCGAAGGAAAATCCGGCACGTTATTATACGTTGACTTCGGTGAAAACGGGAATTCCGGACGGGGCGATCCGTGATTCGATCGTGGATTATGCCAGTGGATTCCTTGGAACTGTCTGGAAGGAAGAAGGAACCAGCCTTTGCGAAGGAATTGATACCAGCGAGTTTGTTGAGCAGATTTATGAGGCATACGGATATAATGTCACGGATAAAGACGGAAATATACAGGAACAGGGAAAGGTTTCTGTGGATCAGGCAAAACCCGGTGATGTGATCTGCTATGGATCCGGGGAAGAAACAAGTGCAGCCGGTATTTATGTGGGTGACGGCAAGATGGTACAGGCTTCTGAGACGAGAGGCAAGGTGGTAATAGTAAAGATAGATCCGGAACAGGAGAGCTTTGCCCTGGAGCTTTTTGAAGATACGAAAGTGATTGCGGGAAGTAAGAATATCAGTGAAGTGAATGCAACGGAAGCGATGTACGGACAGGATCTGGGACTTTTTAAGCTGACATATTACTGTGCGTGTGCGAAGTGTTGTGGAAAGGCAACCGGAATTACTGCTTCCGGAGCGAGGGTCGCGGAAGGGGAAACGATCGCGGTGGATCCTTCGGTGATTCCTTATGGAACGAAAGTTATTATTAATGGACATATTTTTACGGCACAGGATTGCGGCAGTGGAGTGAAGCAGAATCATATTGATATCTATGTGGATGATCATGAGCGGGCTCTGGCACTGGGGTGCAATTATGCGGATGTGCATTTGATGAAGTGAGAAGAGACTGTCACACTCTGGGTAGGGTGTGGCAGTTTTTTACTTTACGGGAAATTGCTTTACAGTAAAGTAGAAAACGCTCCGCGAAGATGCTCCAAGGCACATTCTTTGTTCCTGATTAGATAAGAACACTGCGTATCGGAAGAAACCGGGTGAGGATTTCGACAAATGTATACACAATTAAGTGAAAATCAGGAAAAAATTGGAAAATAAAAAGGATTTTGTGAGGAAAGAGTGGAATATATTTAACAGAATAGATGAAAATAGAATGGTTTTTGCTGTTTTTGGTAATAGAAGGGGTGATGTATTTGAATATCAGGGAACAGGCAGAGGAGCGGGAGTTTCAGTATCTGAGCCGGTATGCTTCACACAGCAGAGAGTCGAAGGGCAGAGAGCGTGTGGAGGAGGAGTGTGATATCCGGACGGTGTATCAGAGGGATCGGGATCGGATTATTCATTCGAAGGCGTTTCGACGGTTGAAGGATAAGACACAGGTGTTTCTTGCGGCGCAGGGAGATCATTATCGGACCAGACTGACACATACGCTGGAGGTATCACAGACGGCGCGGACGATCGCGAAGGCGCTGGAGCTGAATGAGGATCTGGTGGAAGCAATTGCGCTGGGGCATGATCTGGGGCATACACCGTTCGGACATGCCGGTGAAGCGGCTCTGAATGAAATCTGCCCGGAAGGATTTGCACATTTTAAGCAGAGTGTCCGGGTGGTGGAACGGCTGGAAAAGAACGGGGAGGGACTGAATCTGACCTGGGAAGTAAGAGACGGGATGTTGAATCACCGGACATCCGGCACACCGCATACCCTGGAAGGTCAGGTAGTCCGACTGTGTGATAAGATTTCTTATATCCATCATGATATGGATGATGCACAGAGGGCAGGAATTTTTCAGGAAGATGATATTCCGATCACAATCAGGGTGACACTGGGAGATTCCTGCAAAGAGCGGTTAAATACGTTGATCCATGATACGATCCGCAACAGCTACGGAAAAGATAAAGTCGAGATGACACCGGAGATTGCGGAGGCGATGCGGGAACTTCGCACATTGATGTTTCGGAGCGTTTACAATAATCCGGTGGCGAAAAAAGAAGAAAGAAAAGCCAGGACGATGCTGCAGGAGATGTATCTGTATTATAGCAGGCATCCGGAACAGATGTCCCGGGAATACCAGAAACTGATCGCAGAAGGCGAGAACAGAGAAAGGGTGGCATGTGATTATATCTCCGGCATGACGGATCAGTATGCGATGGCAAAATTCAAAGAAATTTTTATTCCTTCAGCCTGGGCGGTATACTGAACTGCAGGGGAATCGTTGCGAAGAAGAATAAAAAAAAGCATATTTTGTCAAAGAAAAAGAGAACCGGGACAAATAAAAAAGGATATTGTCGCCGGACGGGGAATATATATATACGTGGGTAAATGACAACAGTGGATAAAGGAGAGAGAAAACATGCGTTATTCGGATGATCTGATCGAAGAAATTCGAATGAAAAACGATATTGTAGATGTGATTTCCGGTTATGTGAAATTGCAGCGAAAAGGAAGTTCCTATTTCGGACTTTGTCCCTTTCATAATGAAAAATCACCGTCGTTTTCCGTAAGCCCCGGAAAGCAGATGTATTATTGCTTTGGATGTGGAGCTGGTGGTAATGTATTTACCTTTCTGATGGAATATGAGAACTTTACTTTCCCGGAGGCGCTGGAGATGCTGGCGGACCGTGCAGGAGTGGAACTTCCCAAAATGGAATATTCCAAAGAAGCGAAAGAACAGGCAGACCTGAAATCCGCACTTCTAGAGATAAACAAGGAAGCGGCGAAGTTCTACTATTATCAGCTGCGCCAGAAAACCGGAGAACAGGGGATGGCATATCTGAAGGGCAGAGAACTCAGTGATGAAACCATCAATAAGTTTGGTCTTGGGTATTCCGGCAAGTTCAGCAACAACCTGTATCAATATCTGAAAGGAAAAAACTACTCAGATGAGCTCTTACGGCAGTCAGGGCTGTTTAATGTGGATGAAAAACGTGGCATGTATGATAAATTCTGGAACCGTGTGATCTATCCGATCATGGATGTGAACAACCGTGTGATCGGATTCGGCGGCAGGGTGATGGGAGATGCAAAGCCCAAATATCTGAACTCACCGGAGACGAAGATCTTTGATAAGAGCCGGAATCTGTACGGACTGAATATGGCGCGTTCTTCGAGAAAGAAAAATCTGATCATCTGCGAGGGGTACATGGATGTGATCTCCATGCATCAGGCAGGATTTAACAATGCAGTGGCGTCTCTGGGAACGGCTCTGACCTCTCAGCAGGCCAGTCTCCTGAAACGGTATACCGATGAAGTCCTGATCATTTACGACAGTGATGAAGCAGGTGTGAAAGCAGCTCTCCGGGCCATCCCGATGTTAAAAACCGCCGGACTTTCCACGAAGGTCATCAATCTCAGGCCTTATAAGGATCCGGATGAATTTATCAAAAATATGGGAAAAGAAGCCTTTCAGGAGAGGCTGGATCACGGAATGAACAGTTTTATGTTTGAACTGAAGGCACTGGAAGGGCAGTATGATATGGAGGACCCGCAGGGTCGCACGGACTTTTTTAAAGAAACGGCAAAGCGGCTGCTGCGTTTTGAAGACGAGATTGAACGAAGCAGTTATATCAAAACCATTGCCGGAACTTATCAGGTCGAGCCGGAAGAACTCAGAAAGATGGTGAACCGGCTGGCGATGAAGGGCGTGGGAATGACAGAAACTGTCAAACCAAAATCGGGTCTGAACAGGAATAAGGAAAAGCAGAACGGATACGAAGTATCTCAGAAACTGATGCTTACCTGGCTGACTTCTTATCCGGAGATTTTCGGAGAGGTAAGCCGTTATATCGGACCGGATGATTTTACAAGACCCCTCTATCATCAGGTGGCTGAACTGCTATATGAGCAGTATCGGCAGGGCGAGCCAAACCCGGCGAGACTGTTGAACCGGTTTACGGACAGCGAGGAACAGACCGAAGTGGCGGCTGTATTCAACGCGACGATCCCGCTGGACTCGGAACAGGAGAGGGAGCAGGCATTGCTGGATGTGATATGCAGAATGAAGGAAGACAGTATCGCCCACCGCACAGAGAATCTGGCACCTACAGACATGCAGGGGCTGATGAATCTGATGCAGGCGAAAAAAGAACTGGAAGAGTTAAAAGCCGGAAAGCTGCATTTGCATATTTCTTTTTGTTAAGGATAAAATATAAACAATATATGGAAGGATGGAAAAACAGATGGAAATGGATAAAGCCCAATTTGCAGAACAGTTGAAAAACCTTGTGGAATTAGGCAAGAAGAAGAAAAATGTGCTGGAGTATCAGGAAATCAATGATTTCTTTAAAGGAATCACCCTGAATAATGAGCAGATGGATCTGATCTTCGAATATCTGGAAGCCAATGGCGTGGATGTACTCCGGGTAACCGAGGACGACGCACTGCTGGATAATGAAGATATGCATATGGAAGAGGATGAGGTGGATCTGGAAAATATAGACCTTTCCGTACCGGAAGGGGTCAGTATCGAGGATCCGGTTCGTATGTATCTGAAAGAAATCGGTAAAGTGCCTCTTCTGAGTGCAGAAGAGGAAATCGAACTGGCAAAACGGATGGAAAACGGCGATCAGGCGGCGAAAAAACGTCTGGCAGAAGCCAATCTTCGTCTGGTGGTCAGCATCGCAAAACGATATGTGGGACGCGGCATGTTGTTCCTGGATCTGATTCAGGAGGGAAATCTGGGTCTGATCAAAGCAGTGGAAAAATTTGACTACACCAAAGGATATAAGTTCAGTACCTATGCAACCTGGTGGATCCGTCAGGCCATCACCCGTGCGATCGCCGATCAGGCAAGAACGATCCGTATCCCGGTGCATATGGTAGAAACCATCAACAAACTGATCCGTGTGTCCAGACAGTTACTGCAGGAGCTGGGCCGTGAACCTACGCCGGAAGAGATTGCAGAAGAGATGAATATGCCGGTGGAAAGAGTCCGTGAGATCCTTAAGATTTCTCAGGAACCGGTTTCTCTGGAAACCCCGATCGGTGAAGAAGAAGACAGCCATCTGGGTGACTTTATCCAGGATGATAACGTTCCGGTACCTGCAGATGCAGCAGCCTTTACGCTGTTAAAAGAACAGCTGGTAGAGGTGCTGAGCACACTGACCGAGAGAGAACAGAAAGTACTTCGTCTGCGTTTCGGCCTGGATGATGGAAGAGCCAGAACACTGGAAGAAGTAGGAAAAGAATTCAGTGTCACAAGAGAACGTATCCGTCAGATCGAAGCGAAAGCATTAAGAAAACTGCGTCACCCCAGCCGCAGCAGAAAGCTGAAGGATTATCTGGATTAATGGAATTATCCAAAAGACTTCGGATGAATGCTTCTTTTGTGACACCGGGAAACCGGCTGGCAGATGTGGGAACGGATCATGGATATATTCCGATCGCTCTTTGCCTGGAAGGCGTAATTCCATCAGCTCTGGCTATGGATGTGAATCCGGGACCACTTGAGCGCGCAAAAGAACATATACAACAGTTTGATCTGGAAACAGATATACATACCCGCCTCTCCGATGGTGTACAGGCTTTGTGCCCCGGGGAGGCGGATTCTGTCCTGATTGCCGGAATGGGCGGGGCATTGACAGTGAAGATTCTGGAAGCAGGTGAAAAGGTGCTTGCTTCCGTAAAAGAACTGATCCTGCAACCCCAGTCAGAGATCGACAAAGTCCGGTCATACGTTCTGACTCATGGATATGTGATAGCCGGGGAAAAGATGGTATATGAGGACGGAAAATATTATCCCGCCATGCGGGCAGTACATGGGGAAATGCCGCTGTGGCAGGAGGTGGAGTTACAGTATGGAAAATATCTGCTGGAAGAGAAACATCCGGTATTAGAGGAATATCTGAAAGACAAACAGAAAACCTGCAGGAAAATACAGGAAAAACTCGCAGCAGACGGAAAGAAAGCAGAAAAGATCACCGCACGGCAAAAAGAGCTGGAGGACGAACTTCGGCTGATCGGGCAGGCACTGGAGGTGTATGAACGATGATATGTAAAGAAGTTATGAGAAAGCTGGAAGAACGGTGGAATCCTTCCTATGCACTGGAATGGGATAACGTAGGACTTCTGGTGGGAAGAGAAGAAAAAGAAATCAAAAAAATATTTACAGCACTGGATGCTACAGAAGATACGATCGCACAGGCACTGGAATTCGGTGCGGATCTTCTGATCACCCATCACCCGATGATTTTTTCACCGGTAAAAAAAGTGACCAGTGCAGATTTTATCGGTCGCAGACTGATTACGATGATCCAGGCGGATCTGTGTTATTATGCAATGCATACGAACTTTGATGTGAAGGGGATGGCACAGCTGAATCAGGAATGTCTGGGACTTACGGACTGTGAAGTGCTGGAAGAAACCGCTCCCGGGGAAGGCATCGGAAGAGTAGGTGCGCTGGAAGGGACGATGGATCTGAAACAATTTGCCGGAAAAGTAAGAAACGACTTTGAGATCCCGGATGTACGGATGTACGGAGATCCGGCAGCGATCATTCATCGTGTGGCAGTGAGCAGCGGCTCCGGAAAAAGTATGATCCGTGGTGCGATTGAAAAAGGTGCCGATGTGATCGTTACCGGAGATGTGGATTATCATTCGGCAATTGATGCCGTTGCGCAGGGAATCGCTGTGATCGATGCCGGTCATTATGGAACTGAATATGGATTTATCGCATATATGAGACAGGAACTGGAAACTATGTTTCCGGAGCTTGCGGTAGGCACTGCCAGAGTGCATCATCCGTACCGGGTGGTGTAGCGGCAGCTGAAAGGAGTGGTGAAGATGGGACTTAAGATGTGTAAAGTAACAGTGGGTTCCAAGGAGAAAGCATATCCGGATGGAACACCTTTTGGAGAAATTGTCAAAGATTTCGATCAGGATTGTAAGTATCCGGTGGTTCTGGTAACGGTAGACGGAAAGCTTCGCGAACTTCATAAAAAGATTCACCGGGACTGCCGGATCTCACTGGTGACGGTGGAGGACAGTATCGGTCATAAAACATACAAAAGAAGTATGAATCTACTGCTGTTAAAGGCGGTATATCATGTGGCAGGACATGAGAAGATCCGGAAGATTGTCCTGCATTTTACGGTGGGAGAGGGATTTTACTATACGATCGATGGAGATGTGACGATCGATCAGCCATTTCTGGATCAGGTGGAAACGTATATGCATGAGCTGGTGGAAAAACATGCACCGGTGATGAAACGGAGTGTGTCTACCGCCTCTGCGCTGGATCTCTTTCACAAATATGGTATGTATGACAAAGAAAAACTGTTTCGTTACCGGAGAAGTTCCCGCGTAAATATCTATAATCTCGAGGAATTCGAGGATTATTTTTACGGGTATATGGTATGGCATACCGGATATCTGAAATATTTCAAATTGTATCCGTATGACGAGGGCTTTGTGATGCAGATGCCAACCCGGAAAGAACCGGAAAAACTGCCGCCGTTTACGCCGTCACCGAAGATTTTTCAGGTGCAGAAAGAGGCGGAAAAATGGGGCGAGATGATGGGAGTTTCCGTGGTAGGGGAACTGAACGAGAAGATCTCGAAAGGAAAAATGCAGGAACTGCTGCTGATCTCGGAAGCTCTGCAGGAGGGAAGAATCTCAAAGATCGCAGAGCAGATCATCGAGCGTGGCGGTGTAAAATTCGTTATGATCGCAGGACCATCCTCCTCAGGAAAAACCACATTTTCTCATCGCCTGTCAATCCAGCTGGCGGCTCACGGGATGAAACCGCATCCGATCGCAGTGGATAATTATTTTGTAAACCGGGAAGATACGCCGCGGGATGAAAACGGGAACTACAATTACGAGTGTCTGGAAGCTATCGATGTGGAACTTTTCAACCGCGATATGAATGCGCTGCTTAAGGGCGAGCGGGTGGAACTGCCACGGTTTAATTTCAAACTGGGAAAACGGGAATACAAAGGGGATTTCCTGCAGATGCAGCCGAACGATATTCTGGTGATTGAGGGAATCCACGGACTGAACGACCGGCTGAGCTATTCGCTTCCGACGGAGAGCAAATTCAAGATCTATATCAGTGCGCTGACGCAGTTAAATATTGACGAACACAACCGGATTCCGACGACGGACGGACGATTGATTCGCCGGATTGTCCGGGATAACCGGACGAGAGGAACGAGTGCGAAAGCAACGATTGCGATGTGGCCGTCGGTTCGCCGTGGAGAGGATGAAAATATCTTCCCCTATCAGGAACAGGCAGATGCAATGTTTAACTCGGCACTTCTGTATGAACTGGCAGTGCTGAAACTGTACGCGGAGCCGGTACTCTTCCAGATCGGTCCGGACGAACCGGAGTATCAGGAAGCGAAGCGGCTGTTAAAATTCCTGGATTATTTTGTGGGGATCCCCAGTGAGGATATCCCGAAGAATTCTATCCTGAGGGAATTCGTGGGCGGCAGCTGTTTTGATGTGTAAAATAATGTGCGAAAAATATATATTTATAAAAGATATATGAAAAAATGTCAGGGGTGAAAGTGATTTTGTCCCTGGCATTTTCAAAAGAAAGGGTGGAAAGTATGAAAGTATTGATGTTAAACGGAAGCGCAAAAAAAGAAGGCAATACATACCAGTCTCTTCTGGAAGTAGGAAAGGAACTGGAAAGACAGGGCATCGAGTATGAGATCTTTCAGATCGGCAGTCAGCCGGTGAGAGACTGTATCGGATGTGGACAGTGTAATGAAAATGGCTGTGTGTTTGCGGATGACAAAGTCAATGAATTCGTGGCAAAGGCGAAAGAGGCGGACGGATTTGTCTTCGGTACACCGGTCTATTATGCACATCCAAGTGGACGGATCCTGTCATTTCTGGACAGAGTATTTTACAGCAGCGGCAGAGCATTTGCCTTCAAACCGGCGGCTTCTGTAGCAGTGGCAAGACGCGGTGGATGCAGTGCTTCCTTCGATGTGATGAATAAATATTATGGAATCTGCCAGATGCCGGTAGCCGGCTCTACTTACTGGAACATGGTACACGGCTGTGAACCGGGAGAAGTGAAGATGGATGCAGAGGGAATGCAGACCATGCGGAATCTGGCAAAGAACCTGGCCTGGATGATGAAATGTTTTGAAGCCGGAAAAGTAGCAGGTGTGCCACTTCCGGAGACAGAGAGAGGAAATCAGACAAACTTTATCCGATGATGAAAAAACAATATTCTAAGGTTATAAAAATTGTAATCCAGATTCTGTTTTTTCTGTGGATACCGGAGTCTTTTGCTGCCAGTCTGTATGCGGTAAAAAAGCTGATCCATGCGGTTTCGGTGATGGATTTTACTTATGCGCGGGAACCGGTTCTTCTGCTGCTGGAAACTGTTGTAACAACAGCGGTTTTCGGACGGTATTACTGCGGATATATCTGTAGTTTTGGTGCGGCACAGGATCTGAGTTATGATTTGGGAAACCTGATACGAAAACAGACAAAATACCGTAAGAAACGTATGCTTTCGGTGAAAACAGACAAAATTCTTTCCAAACTGAAATATCCTGTTCTGGTGATTGTGGCAGTGAGTGCTGTCTGGAAGAAAAATCTGCTGGATGTCATCAGCCCCTGGAAGGGATTTGCCAGTCTGCTGTCCCTGCTGAGAGGAAATTTCAGCAAAGAGAATCTGATTTCTGCAGGTGTCTGGATCTGTATCATTGTTCTGGTCATATCGGCAGTATTTTTCAGAGCGTTTTGCAGATATCTGTGTCCGATGGGAGCAATTTATACACTGCTTTCCTTTTTCTCTTTGGACAGAAGAAAGCGAAGCTGCAAAAACAGCGGAGATTGTTCAATCTGTCCGTATCAGTGCAAACAGCAGAAAAGTAACCGCTGGGGTCTTGCGGTGACCATACTTGTCTTTTCCTGCATGAATCTGTATCTGTTAAAAGCAACGGGAAATGAAACGGTAAGCGGAACAGCAGATGTAAAAGTGACAGAGAAAGGGTCGTATACAGATGGAACGTATACAGGAACCGGTAATGGATTCCGTGGTAAGATCGATGTGACGGTCACTATTAAAAATGGAAATATTTCTGATGTGCAGGTGCAGGATTATGAAGATGATGCTACTTATATGCAGGGCGTTATCAGAGAGCTGATTCCGAAAGTGCTGAAAGAACAATCAACAGAGGTGGATACGGTTTCCGGTGCGACCTACAGCAGCAAAGGACTCCTGAAAGCTGTAGATCAGGCGATTTATCCGGAAAAAACAGAAAACGGGACAGATGTCACGAGTCAGATCCGGCTGAAAGACGGTAACTATGAGGGAACAGCCAATGGCTTTCGCGGAGAAATCAAAGTAGAAGTTACGGTAAAAGATCAGAAAGCAGAAAAAATCAGAATTCTATCTTATTATGACAATGAGGAATATCTTTTCCATGTGGCACCGGCAGTGATCACAGAAGTGCTTGAAAATAAACCGCTGGATACCGATGCTGTTTCGGGCGCGACATACAGCTGTAATGGTCTGACCAGAGCCATAGAAAATGCGTTGCAGGTAGAGGAAGATACCTATACCATTCTGGAAGCAAAACCACGCGCCGAAAAACATAAGAAAGCGCACCATCAGGTTCAGAAATTCGTAGAATCGGAGGAACAGTACGAAGAACTTGTGGAAAAATACAAAGAACTGATTTACGATTCCAACGGAAAGAAAAAAGAATAAAAAGTGATAAAAAGGAGTTTTCAAAAAACGTTTGTATGTTATTGAAAACTCCTTTTGTGTTTTGTTCGGTTGTCAGTTATCAAACATATGATCTTTCAGCTCCTGATACCAGTTTTCTGCCTGTATTTTTGTCGGAGCCGTAAGAAATACCGTGTATTCATCGGTCTGAATGGAAAGAACCGGGGATTCATCCAGCTCTACATACATTCTGCACGGACCGGTTTTCTTTCCTCTAAACACACCGAGCAGCTGATGCCCGTCAGCGGATCCGTTGGAGCGGACGAAGGAATCGTCCGGCAGGCTGTCCAGAAGCTGCAGATCCAGGATCTCGTCTGTAGAGAAAGAAGTGTCGGTGTAACCGGAGGTGATAGAAACCTGTGTACCATCTATGGACATCTGCACCGGAACAAAATCCATACGTAAGAACAGTCCGCACATCCAGATCAGCAGTCCGGCAACCACAACTGCCAGACCGGCGGTGAGAATCTTTCCTGCGGGTCTTCCCATATTGGTAGTAAAGTTCGTCCCGCAGAAACGGTCGGGAACTATAAGCCGGGGATCGACAGGATTGTTATACCAGCCGTTTCTCCAGTAATAATCGTCATCCACGTATATTGGTGCATCGTCTGCTGCAAGAATCTGTGCCTTTTTCTTCTTTACGCGGAAGTAGATCACGAAAATGGTAACGATCGGAATCGTCTGGAAGATAAAAAAGAGCAGATGCGACCACCAGTACCATTCTAGATCGTTTGCCAGGAAAATCAGTTCACTGATAAAGGCCAGGCTGTTGCACAGGCTGTAGAAGAAAAACATCCAGGACCAGGAACGATGTTCCTGTATGTTGATAGCAAGATTAATCTCCGAATGGGCGCTGTAGATCTGGTTGCCGGTTTTCGAATAGCACCATGCGATCAGAAGAAAAAGCAGCCAGACGGCGATCCAGATAACCAGAAAGAGTAAGCCGGTAGTATCGGCGTGGATATAGTTACGGACAGAGGAGAAAAACAACGGTATAAAAACCATCACCAGCGGAAGCAGATGCCAGTACAGAGGGAGTTTTGCCTTTCCTGTCTGTGTGGCAGTGTGAGTATCAACAGCTGCTGTGAAAGGTTTTTCTGCCATATTACACAGTTTCAGGTCCTGCTTCAGAAGATACAGCTGACGGTGGACACTGTACAGCAAAGAGACTGCACGGATCAAAAACACACAAAGCCAGATACACCAGAGGATCATAGCCACAGAAGTCCGCCAGAAAAAAGGAGCGGCGACTGCAACACCCAAAAACAGATGCAGCAGATAAAACTGTCGGATACGTTTTTTGTAGCTGTCAGTCAGCTGAACTACAGGAGGGAGGGATGCAGCAGACTCCGGCAGATGAACGCCAAGGAGCATCCCGTCCCGATAGGTTGCCGAACTTCCATAAACCGCCCAGGTGATGCCGACCATGATCAGGTCCGTGATCGCAAGAATCCAAAAGAGCATCATTCCACAGCCACCTCCATTTCCACAAATACTTTGCTGCAAAGACTGAGAAAATCTTCCAGGTTCATTCCGCGAATCCTGGCTTCCGCACTTAAAAGTTCCAGTTCGTCCTCCAGTTTTTCCTGAAAAAGAGAAGAAGGTTCCTCGTTTTCCGGAATATGAACGATACTTCCCAGACGGCGGTCAGTATAGAGAAAACCTTCATTTTTCAAAAGCTGGTAGGCTTTGCTCACTGTCATGGTATTGATACCAAGATCGGCAGCCATCTGCCGCACGGTGGGAAGAGACTCACCCTCGGTCAGTTCCCCTTTGCCGATGCCTTTTACAATCTGGTTGCGAAGCTGCAGATACAGAGGAATCTGCGAGAGTGTATTGATTTTTATGATCATGAAAACACCTCCTTGTATTTTGTATTATATCACATGATACAAATAATACAATAGAAAATGTATTTGACGAAAAGTTTTTCCTGTGGTAGACTGATTCGGTAAGTAGAATAAATGGTCGCGGCTGACAGAACCGAAAGGGGTCAGGTGAGGAAAGTCCGGGCTTCAAAGGGCAGGATGCCGGATAACGTCCGGTGGAGGTGACTCCAAGGCCAGTGCAACAGAAATAAACCGCCACAGTAAAGGTCACTTTTCTGTGGTAAGGGTGGAAAGGCAGTGTAAGAGACTACCGCCTCTCTGGTAACAGCGAGGGCATATGTAAACCCCATCCGAAGCAAGACCGGATAGAAACTATGTGGCTGCCCGTCACGTTTCAGGTAGGTCGCTTGAGCATTGCGGTAACGTGATGCCTAGACAGATGATTGTCCAACGACATAACCCGGCTTATCGTTTTGCTCGGCACGTAAGGAGTTTCAGCTTTGAAACTCCTTTTCTTACATAAGCGGCGATCAGTGGATGATCCTGTCAGAAAAGCAGGATACTGATGAACGCACAAAATCCAGGAATGTGCTTTCTTGGCACTTCTGATCATCAGATAAAATACAACAGGAGGACGATACAATGGGAATGAAGATCAATACGGAACTGCCTTTACCGGCATATCTGAAGGCAAAATATCCGCTGCCGGAAGAACTGGTGAAACTGAAAGCAGAAAGAGATGAGGAGATCAGGTCGATATTTGAAGGAAAATCAGACAAATTTGTTGTGATTGTCGGACCATGCTCAGCAGACAGGGAAGATTCTGTATGCGAATATGTAGACCGACTTGCAAAAGTCAATGAGAAAGTCAGTGATCGTTTGATGATTATTCCACGTATTTATACGAATAAGCCACGAACGACAGGAGAGGGCTATAAGGGAATGCTTCACCAGCCGGATCCTGATCAGGCTCCTAATTTATTAGAAGGAATCATTGCAATCAGAAAGATGCATATCCGTGCCATGAAAGAAAGCGGACTGACGGCAGCAGATGAGATGCTGTATCCAGAGAACAGAAGTTACCTGGATGATATTCTTTCATACGAAGCAATCGGTGCCAGGTCAGTTGAAAATCAGCAGCATCGTCTGACAGCCAGTGGAATGGACATCCCGGTAGGAATGAAAAATCCGACCAGTGGAGATTTTTCAGTCATGTTAAATTCAGTGATTGCGGCACAGAGTTCCCATAATTTTATTTACAGAGGAATGGATGTGTCAACGGATGGAAATGATCTGGCACATGTGATCCTGCGTGGAGGAGTAGACAAGTACGGAACGTGTATCCCGAACTACCATTATGAAGATCTTGTCCGACTTGTGGAAGTATATGGACAGAAAAATCTGAAGAATCCGGCTGCCATTATTGATGCAAATCATTCTAACTCAAATAAGCAGTTTAAAGAGCAGATCCGTATTGTAAGCGAGGTTCTCCACAGCAGAAGATATAATGAAGATGTAAAGAAGATGGTGAAAGGTGTGATGATCGAGAGCTACCTTGAAGAAGGAAATCAGAAAATCTCAGATCATATGACATATGGCAAGTCTATCACAGATCCATGCCTTGGATGGGAAGATACAGAGCAGTTGATCTATAAGATTGCGGAGGAGTGTTAAATTTGTATTTGTTGGAATGAAAATATCTCGGCAGTAGAAAGTATCTGATGAAAAAACGTTCATATCCGCCCTTGTTGTTGCATCGCAGTGCAGGACCCGCTTTACCTCAGCCCGTTGACAACTTGTAACAGGCTGAGGTAAAGCGGGCTTGCACCGCGAAGGAATATCCCTGCTTTCTGCGTCCGATTCGCCACAAAGAAGTCTTTTTCTTTACAAGCGTATCCCCCCAACAACTACAAATTTAATGAGCAATTTAATTCCTCTGATACTTCTCCTCGCAATATTTACACCGGTACACCTGGTTCTCTTCATCAGTCAGGACGAAAATATGATCCAGCCCCTGCTCGATAGAAGTGATGCAGCGGGGATTTTTACAGCGGATGATATTTTTGATCTCACGCGGAAGTTTCAACGGTTTTTTTGAAATGATCTTTCCATCTTCTATGATGTTTACAGTGATATTATGATCGATGAAACCGAGAATATCCAGATCCATGAAGTCGATCGGGCATTCAATCTTCATGATATCCTTTTTCCCCATCTTATTACTTTTTGCATTTTTGATAATAGCAACGCAACAGTCCAGCTTGTCAAGGTGAAGATATTTATAAATCTCCATGCTTTTTCCGGCTTCAATATGATCCAGTACAAATCCCTCGGAAATCTTTCCTACAGTTAATGTATTTTCTACCATTTCAGGTACTCCTTTCATTATGTATGGTTGTCAGTCGTAAAATCGGTCAGTCTACGTGAATGTCCAGCAGGGTAAGGATCAGTGCCATACGCACATAGACACCATACTGTACCTGACGGAAATAAGCGGCACGCGGATCGTCATCGACTTCAACAGCAATTTCATTTACTCTTGGAAGTGGATGGAGAACATACATATCTTCCGGTGCAAGAGCCAATTTTTCCTGATCTAATACATAAAAATCTTTCATACGAACATAATCTTCTTCATTGAAAAAACGCTCTTTCTGTACGCGTGTCATATAGAGGATATCCAGTTTTGGAAGAGCGTCTTCAAGACGGACTACTTCCTCGTATGGGATCTGTTGTCTGTCCAGGACATCCTGACGGATATACTCGGGAAGTCTTAATTCTTCCGGAGAAATGAGGACAAATCGGATTCCTTCATATCGAACCAGTGCGTTGATCAGAGAATGGACAGTGCGTCCAAATTTCAGGTCTCCACAGAGACCGATCGTCATATTGTTAAGACGTCCCTTTAAATTGCGGATCGTCAAAAGGTCTGTCAGCGTCTGGGTTGGATGCTGGTGTCCGCCATCACCGGCATTGATGATCGGAATAGTAGAATACTGGCTTGCAACGATCGGTGCTCCTTCTTTTGGGTGACGCATGGCACAGATGTCTGCATAGCAGGAAATGACACGGATGGTATCAGAAACGCTCTCACCTTTTGATGCAGAGCTGGAGTCGGCAGAGGAAAATCCCATAACACTTCCGCCGAGATTCAGCATTGCGGCTTCATGGCTCAGACGGGTACGGGTACTCGGTTCATAGAAGAGAGTAGCAAGTTTTTTCCCATCGCATGCATGGGCATATTTTTTGGGATTTGCTTCAATGTCCTGTGCCAGGTCAAGAAGCTGGTCTAATTCTTCCACTGAAAGATCAAGTGGGCTTATCAAATGTTTCATCAGGAAACCTCCTTAGTATTATAGAAATGTAAAAATATATATCTTATCGGAACTGTAATAAATCATCCACGCTCTTTCTTTTTGGAGCTTCCGGGTCAATATCAGGCCAACCAACAGCAATGAGTGCTGCAAGTTCGCGTTCTTCTGGAATCTCTAAAAGCTCTGTAATCTTGTCCTCATCAAAAATCCCCATAATGACAGTGCCAAGCCCTTTCTCTTTTGCGGCAAGGCAGAAAGTCTGACAGGCAGCTCCTACATCGAACATCTGCCAACGGTCTTCTTTTTTGGTAGAATAAGAACCGTCACGTTCAAAACCGCATCTTCCTTTAATAAAAGTAACGGCAATCAGCATGGGAGACTGCTGTATGATATTGGAATTATATACTGGGGTACAATCATCTGCGATTTTTTTAAGAATAGAAGAATCATCGATTGCGATATAACGGGTGATCTGAGTATTTTTCCATGAAGGAGAATAGGATGCCATAGATACGATTGATTCGATCAAAGAGTGATCGACGGGATCAGGCTTGTATTTTCGGATACTTCTGCGAGATGTAATGCATTCATTCACATTCATAATATAACTCTCCTTTTTAATTGATATTGCATTGAGACCGGTTACAGGAACCCCACGGTGGAAACCTGTAAAGATCTGACATATTTTCTGTATAATGATATACTAAATTGACGGTGGTTTCAAGAGCAAATTAAAGGATATGAAAAAGAATACAAGGGGAGGTTTTCCCTCGTTTCAGGGAGCGTTAATTCTCCGAACAGAAATCTATCGTAGATTTTGAATGAAAAATGTATTATACTAAAAACCAGTATGTGCAAAGGAGAAGAAAGATATGGCAACACTGGAAGAATTGCGAACCCAGCTTGATGAAATTGATAACCGTATGGCAGAGTTATATCAGATGAGAATGGATGTCTGCCAGCAGGTAGGTGAATATAAAGTAAAAGCCGGAAGAAAAGTCTATGATCGTCAGAGAGAAAAAGACAAACTGGCAGATGTGGCTTCAAAAGTCCAGGGGGAATTTAATAAGAAGGGGATTAAAGAACTGTATTCTCAACTGATGTCGATGAGCCGTAAGCTTCAGTACCAGAGACTGGTAGAGTCAGGAGCATTAGGGCGGTTACCGTTTATTCAGATTGATTCTCTGGATAAAGAAAATGCAAGAGTCGTATTTCAGGGAACAGAGGGGGCTTACGGGCAGGCTGCAATGCACCAGTTCTTCGGGGATGATGTGAATTGTTTCCATGTGCGGACATTCCGGGATGCGATGGAAGCGATTGAAGAAGGCTCTGCGGACTATGCAGTTCTTCCAATCGAAAATTCCTCAGCAGGTCCGGTCAACGAGATGTATGATCTTCTGGATGAATTTGAAAATTATATTGTAGCAGAGACGATCCTTCCGGTTGTTCATACTCTTTCAGGACTTCCGGGAACGAAGTTAAGTGAGATTAAGAGGGTGTATTCCAAGGCAGAAGCACTGATGCAGACAACCCGGTTTCTGGATGACCATTCAGACTGGCAGAGGATCAGTGTCGTAAATACAGCGATCGCAGCCAAAAAAGTACTGGAAGATCAGGATAAGGCACAGGCAGCAGTGTGCAGCACTTATGCAGCGAAGCTTCATGGACTGGAAGTACTGGTGGATGAAATTAATGATGAGGAAGATAATTCAACCAGGTTTATCGTAGTTACGAATCAGAAGATTTTTCTGAAAGATGCAAGCAAGATCAGTATTGAGTTTGAACTTCCTCATGAAAGCGGTTCACTGTATAATATTCTTTCGCACTTTATTTACAATGATCTGAATATGACAAAAATCGAGTCAAGACCGGTCGAGGGCAAGCAGTGGGAGTACCGTTTCTTTGTAGATTTTGATGGAAATCTGGAAGATGCGGCAGTGAAGAATGCAATCAGAGGTCTGCGGGAAGAGGCAAGAAATCTCCGGATTTTGGGAAATTATTCCATAGACGGACAGATCTGAGAAAAAGAGCCTGCTGATCAGAATACTATTTTAAGCACAGAGACACAAAAGAAAGACGGAAGCTGGAAAAGAGGTTATAAAAATGCGGACAAATGAACTGATGCTGTATAAGAACATGGAATATGGTGAGATTCTGAAAGATATTACCTTTCTGATCGACCATTATGAAAGTGAGTATTACAACAGGGAAGACTTAAGAGCATTGTTATTTGATTGTATCAATGAACTGCTGGAACTGTCAGTAAGTCATGGATTTGAGGGAAATCTCTGGCATACTTATCTTACCTTTCTTCTTGCCAGTGATGAGAATGCATACAGCACATCCTGTGAGATTGTGGGAGAAGTAAAAGGAAGTATCAATGAGATTGCATTGCATGATTTTAAAATATTTAAGGAATTATTTGACTATGATTTCAGTGCGATGGAAAAAAGTCTGGATGCAGAATGTCTGCAGGTCATTCTGGATTATCAGAAATGTAATGTCGGTGGGAAGGTTTTTAACCGCAGGATACGGGATCGGATCTGCACTTTGAGCTGCGACCTTGGTACAGCACAGGATGAAAAAGAGTTTAAAGTGATCCTGACACAGTTCTACAAAGAATTTGGTGTAGGTAAACTGGGTCTGCACAAGGCATTCCGGGTGGAGCATCCGGAGCATGAAGAAGTTCAGATCGTGCCGATCACGAATATTGCACATGTGCATCTGGATGATCTTGTTGGATATGAAAATGCAAAAAAGAAGCTGATCGATAATACAAAAGCATTTGTGGAAGGGAAAAAAGCAAATAACTGTCTTTTGTTCGGAGATGCGGGAACAGGAAAGTCCTCTTCAATTAAGGCAATCCTGAACCAGTATTATGATCAGGGACTGCGTATGATCGAAGTGTATAAGCATCAGTTTCAGGATCTGAATGATGTTATTGCTCAGATCAAGAACAGAAACTACAAGTTTATTATTTATATGGATGACCTTTCTTTTGAGGAGTTTGAGATTGAATATAAATATCTGAAAGCTGTGATCGAGGGAGGCCTTGAAAAAAAGCCGGAAAATGTACTGATCTATGCGACTTCCAACCGTCGTCATCTGATTCGCGAGACATTTAAAGACAAGCAGGATCGGGATGAAGACATGCATACAAATGATACGGTACAGGAAAAGCTGTCACTGGTAGCAAGATTCGGAGTAACGATTTATTTCGGTTCACCGGATAAAAAAGCATTTCAGGAGATTGTAAGGACGCTCGCCATTAAAAATGGAATCAGTCTGCCGGAAGAGGAACTTCTTCTGGAAGCAAATAAATGGGAGTTATCTCATGGAGGACTTTCAGGAAGAACAGCTCAGCAGTTTATTGATTATCTGTCCGGACAGGAGTGAGTATGACAGACAAAAAAATACCAGTATCCAGCAAAAGATATAAAAGGGAGTGCAGATATAAGACCGGGTATGAGGGCAGACTGGAATACAGAGGCGAAGGCAGACAGGAATATAGGTGCAAAGTGGCAGCCATTCTGCTGCTCTTTGTACTGACCGGGATGCTGGCAGGATGCAGCGGAAGGATGACACCGAAGAGGCTGCTGGCGGACATGGAAGAAAATATGCAGAACGTCACGTCATCAGCAAATCATGTTGAAGTAGCGATCCAGATGGAAGATGTGCTGGACATAAGAAATGTCAATATGGCACTGGATCTTGAGAATACGACACAGCCACCTGCCGGATATGCAAAGGGAACCGCCAAAGTAAAGATCAAGAATGCACAGGTTTCAGCCGACCTGGAGATCTATCAGGTTCAGGAAGATGGAAAAGCGGTAACGTACAGCAGAACCAATGATAGCTGGGTGAAGGAAACGACAGGGGACAGCTCCGAGAGTCATCTTGGAGTGGACGGTGATATTTTCAGGCAGGAAGGCAAAGCAATGGAATCTTTTCATCTTGCAAAGAAGACTGTGAAAGAAGATGGAAAAGAATGTTATCAGATGTACGGGGATGTGACCGGAACAGAGCTGATGGGCATTCTTGGAAAAGATATGGTCAATGCTTTTCATCTGGTAGAACTTCCGGATGAAGATGCAATCAGGGAGTTGAAAATCCCGGTGATTTTTGAAATTTATAAAGATGAGATGCTGCCGGCAAGGATCCTGGTGGATATGAGTGATGTCCTGAATGAACTCTATGAATCCTATGGAGAGACAAGCAAAGTGAATCTTTATTCGATCGATCTGAAGTTTACAGATTTTGATCAGGTGGATGCCATTGAAGTTCCTGAGGAAGTAAAAGAAGCAGCGGGAGAATAAAACCACAGAACAGAACCCGGAGAAAGACCGGGAATTTTGTTCTGTGGTTTTTATATGGCAGAAAAATGCCAGGATATGTTCTTCTTCAGATGGTAGATCGGAGAATCTCGGTATAGAACCGGTTGAAAAATTTAATCAGCACATAGCCGGATCTGACTGATGTTGCTGTCGATGACCATAGAATAATTCGTATAATATACGACAAATCCGGGCTTGCCTCCACCAGGCTTTTTGACCTGTTTCTTCTCAACATAGTCGATCTCTACTTTGTCAGAACCACGCATACTGGAATAATAAGCAGCAAGCCGTGCTGCTTCTTCAAAAGTAGTATCAGGCAGTTCAGCTCCATTGGTTCGGACGATGACGTGAGAACCCGGAGCCTGCTTTGCATGGAACCACCAGTCATTCCCAACTGCAAAATGGAAAGTGAGCTGGTCATTCTGCAGATTATTTTTACCGACATAGATATGGAAACCGTCACTGGAGATATAGTGGAGCGGTTTATTTTTTATTTTGACTTTCTTTTTTGTATATCTGCGGCGGATGTATCCTGAATTGGTCAGTTCTTCTTTGATCTCAGCGAGATCATTCTCAGTCAGGGCAATGTCCAGTGCAGTCTGTACAGATTCGAGATAGGAGATCTCTTCGGCAGTCTCTTTGCAAAGAACCGTCAGTGCTTCAAAAGTACGTTTCTGCTTATTGTATTTTGCAAAATACCGCTGTGCATTTTCCTGCGGTGTCCTGACGGGGTCTAACGGGATGGATACTATTTCATTTGTATAATAGTTGAGAGCTTCCAGTTTTTTTTCACCGGGAGCAACATTGTATCCATAAGTATTGATCAATTCCCCGTAAACCTTATACTTATCCCGGCTTTCGGTATCTTTTAACTGGCGGAGTTGGAGATCGTATTTTTTACGGTTCCGTTCCAGTGCAGTCTGTACGACATGACGCAGATCTGCGGATTTCTGGCGGATACGGGTAAGCTGGTTCCTGGTTGCATAATAGGTCTCAAGGACCTGTGAAATCGAAGAAAACTCCTTCGGCATATAATTGGAAAAATGGGACAGAGGGAGTGCTGCAAATTCCTTTGGCTCTGATCCGTTAAAATAAATAACCGGTGTGAAAGTATGCTCCTTTACAGCAGACAGATAAATAGAAAACTGCGTGTAAAGATGCAGCAGAAGATCCTCAGAATATTCTTTGGCGGCGATAGAGGAATCCATTCCTGCCAGAGAGCAGATCTCTTCTGCAGTGACCGGACTGATTCCGGTAAAGCTTGTATAGATTGCTTTTGACACAGGCATCGGTTTCCTGGTCAGATGTGAGGAAAATTCTTCAAAGGACACGGTCAGAGGATCTGCCTTGGACATCGTGTCCGGTACAAAATAATCCCGTCCGGGAAGAACCTCACGTACAGAACTCATCTGTGCGGAAACGTGCTTGATACTGTCAATGATCTTTCCGTCCTCTGAACAAAAGATAATATTGCTGTGCTTTCCCATGATCTCTATGATCAATTCCTTCCGGCAGAGATCACCCAGTTCGTCCAGATGCTCAATCTTAAAGTGAATGATCCGTTCCAGTCCCGGCTGATAAATGTCGACGATTCTGCCACCACTGATATGCTTTCGCAGTAACATGCAGAAATTAGGTGCGGTCATAGGACTTGGCTTGTTGGTATCAGTAAGATAAAGCAGCGGAAGAGAAGCATCGGCAGAAATCAGCAGACGATACTGCCCGGATGCTGACTTCACAGTGAGAAGAAGTTCATCTGTCTCAGGCTGTGCAATCTTGGAAATTCTTCCATTTATAAGTTTTTCTTTTAATTCATACGCGAGATTCGCGACAACGATTCCGTCAAATGCCATTTCAGATTCCTCATTTCTTATAAGTCTGAAATCAGTATAGCACAGAATCTGAAAAACTTCAAAAAAGACCTGTTGACCAATAAGGAAAAGTAGGAGTATAATAAATAAGATTATAGACATGAAGGCAGACGGATTTGAACGAGACGTTTAAACCGTTTCTTTTATGGGAAAAATGAGAATTACAGAGGATGAATAATTATGATCAAAAGCATGACCGGTTTTGGCAGATGCGAGGTTCAGAAGGAGAACAGAAAGTTTACCGTGGAACTGAAAAGTGTGAACCACCGTTATCTGGATGTAAATATCCGTATGCCAAAGAAACTGAATTTTTTTGAGACATCGATCCGTACTCTGCTGAAATCTTATGCGAGCAGAGGGAAAGTAGATATTTTTATTACTTATGAAGATGCATCGCAGTCCCAGGTTTCTGTCAGATATCATGCAGGAATTGCCGGAGAGTATCTGAAGTATCTTCAGCAGATGGAGACAGAATTTGGTCTGGAGAATGATATCCGTGTATCTTCACTTGCACGTTTCCCTGAAGTTTTTACAATGGAAGAGCAGGCAGAGGATGAGGATAAATTGTGGAATGGACTGAAAGAAGCATTAGAGGGAGCATTCCGTCAGTTTGTTGAAACCAGGACAGCAGAAGGCGAGAATCTGAAAAAGGATCTTCTTGAAAAACTGTCTTATCTTGAATGTCAGGTAGGAAAAGTGGAAGAGCGTTCTCCGCAGATCGTTGCAGAGTATCGTGCAAAGCTGGAGGCAAAGGTGAAAGAGCTTCTGGAAGATGTGCAGATCGATGAAAGCAGGATCGCAGCAGAGGTAATTTTATTTGCAGATAAGATCTGTACCGATGAAGAGGTAGTGAGACTGAAAAGCCACATTCAGCATATGAGGTCGACTTTGGAAGAAAAGGAAGGAATCGGAAGGAAACTTGATTTTATTGCACAGGAGATGAACCGTGAGGCGAATACGATTCTTTCCAAAGCCAATGATCTGGAAGTATCGAATCTGGCAATCGAACTGAAGACTGAGATTGAGAAGATCAGGGAGCAGATCCAGAATATAGAGTAGTTTGAGAAAAAGAGGAACGGGATTATGGACAAAAAAGGTATATTGATCGTTGTATCAGGATTTTCGGGTTCAGGGAAAGGAACTCTGATGAAAGCTCTTATGAAAAAATATCCTGAGAATTATGCACTTTCTATTTCGGCAACCACCAGGCAGCCAAGAGAAGGCGAGACAGATGGGAAAGAGTATTTTTTCATTTCAAAAGAGGAATTTGAAAAAATGATTGCCAACAGCGAACTGATAGAGTATGCTAAATATGTGGAAAATTACTACGGCACTCCGCGTGATTATGTAGAAAGGCAGTTGGAATCCGGAAAGGATGTGATCCTGGAGATTGAGATTCAGGGGGCATTGAAAGTAAAAAAGGCTTTCCCGGATACGTTGCTTTTATTCATCACTCCGCCGACAGCACAAGAGCTGAGAAGCCGTCTGGTCGGAAGGGGAACAGAGACGCTGGATGTGATCGAGTCAAGAATGGATCGTGCCTGTGAAGAAGCAGAAGGAATGGATCAATACGATTATCTGATCGTGAATGATGATCTGGACACCTGTGTGGAGGAGGTTCATCAGATTATCCGTGGCGAGCATCACCGTAGTACCAGAAATACAGGATTTATGGAAAAGATCAAAGAAGATCTGAACAGTTTGAAAGGAGAAAAATAAATATGCTGCATCCATCTTATACAGACCTGATGAAGGTCGTGAACAAAGACGTTGAAGAGGGAGAATCCAAGATCGTCAACAGCCGTTATTCTATCGTAATGGCTACATCCAAAAGAGCAAGACAGTTGATCGCCGGAGAGCTTCCGTTAGTTCCTGCTAAGAATGGAGATAAACCACTTTCAATAGCGATTGAAGAGCTGAATGAAGGTAAATTAAAGATCATGGCTGAGAATGCGGAGGAAGAAGAGTAAGAAGGTCGGGGCAGATGCGAAAAATGTATCTGCTCTTTTTACGCAGAACGCAGATGTGAAAATAAAAAATAGATACATCATGGAGGTTACAGATTTATATGAAGATACTTTTTATCTCTCTGGGATGCGACAAAAACCTGGTTGATACAGAGGTTATGCTGGGATTACTGGCATCCAGAGGATATGAGATGACAGATGATGAGCAGGAAGCGGATATTATCGTGATCAATACCTGCTGCTTTATTCATGATGCCAAGGAAGAAAGTATTCAGAATATCCTTGAGATGGCAGAACTGAAAAAAGAAGGAAAAGTAAAAGCACTGATCGTGACGGGGTGCATGGCAGAGCGTTATAAAGATGAGATTCTGGAAGAAATACCGGAAGTAGACGAAGTACTTGGAACGACGGCATATGATAAAATACTGGATGCGGTAGATGCAGCACTTGAAGGAAATCAGGAAGTGATCCTTTCGGATATTGATGCACTGCCACTGCCGGAGACAAAGCGTCTTGTTACAACCGGAGGACATTTTGCCTATCTGAAGATCGCAGAGGGATGTGACAAGCATTGCACATACTGTATTATTCCAAAAGTAAGAGGAAATTATAGGAGTGTTCCGATGGAGCGTCTTGTGAATGAAGCCAGGGAACTGGCAGAGCAGGGGGTAAAAGAGCTGATCCTTGTGGCACAGGAGACGACGCTGTATGGAAAGGATCTTTATGGAGAAAAGTCACTGCATAAGCTGGTCAGAGAATTGTGTAATATCAGCGGAATCCGATGGATCCGTATTTTATACTGTTATCCGGAAGAGATTACAGATGAACTGATCCAGGTGATGAAGGAAGAACCGAAAGTCTGCCATTATCTTGATCTTCCGATCCAGCATGCGAATGATACGATTCTGAAGCGGATGGGCAGAAGGACTACGAAGCAGGAACTGGTCAATATAGTGGAAAAGCTGAGAAGTGAGATTCCTGATATCTGTCTGCGTACAACCCTGATCACAGGATTCCCGGGAGAAACCGCAGAACAGCATGAAGAACTGATGCAGTTTGTGGACGAGATGGAGTTTGACCGTCTGGGAGTCTTTACTTATTCGCCGGAAGAGGATACACCGGCAGCAGGAATGCCGGAGCAGATCGAAGAAGAAGTAAAAGAAGACCGGCAGGCAGAGATCATGGAACTGCAGCAGGAGATCGCATTTGACAAGGCGGAAGACATGATCGGAAGAGAGGTTCTGGTTATGATCGAAGGAAAAGTTGCTGATGAAAATGCGTATGTCGGAAGAACTTACAGAGACGCTCCGAATGTTGACGGATTGATTTTTATCAATACAAATGAAGAGTTACTTTCGGGTGATTTCGCAAGAGTAAAAGTAACAGGTGCTTTGGATTATGATTTGATAGGAGAGTTATTATGAATTTACCAAATAAGCTGACAGTATTACGGGTGATCATGGTACCATTTTTTGTGTTTTTTATGCTGACGGACGTAGGAGGGGCGGCAAATAAGTGGATTGCTCTGGCAATTTTTGTGATTGCAAGTCTGACAGATATGCTGGACGGAAAGATTGCAAGAAAGTATAATCTTGTGACGAATTTTGGAAAATTTATGGATCCGCTGGCAGATAAGCTGCTGGTATGCTCCGCAATGATCTGCCTGATCCCTTCAGGAAAGCTGCCGACAGCGATCGTGATTGTTATCATTGCAAGAGAATTTATCATCAGTGGATTCCGGCTGGTTGCATCAGACAACGGAATTGTGATCGCAGCAAATTACTGGGGAAAATTTAAGACCGTATCTCAGATGGCGATGATCATTGTACTGATCGCGGATCTTGGAGGAGTTTTTGATCTGATCGGACAGATCCTGATCTGGCTGGCTCTTGCCCTGACGATCATTTCACTGATTGATTATGTATGGACGAACAGACAGGTTCTGACGCAGGGAGGTATGTAACAGATGTATCTGGAATGGTATTTAAAGGAGCAGGCTGCAGGAGAAAAGACGCTGGAAGAGACTGTGGTTGAACTTCTGGCAGAAAAAGGATTCCATATAACGACGGCAGAATCCTGTACCGGTGGGATGATCGCAGGCACTCTGGTCAATGTTGCCGGAGCATCGGAGGTACTGAATGAAGGATATGTTACTTATTCCAATGAGGCAAAAGAACGTTTGGTGAGGGTCTCACATCAGACTCTGGAGCAGTTTGGAGCAGTCAGTGAACAGACTGCACGGGAGATGGCAGAAGGGGCAGCAAGGGCAGCGAAAGCAGAAGCTGCACTGAGTGCCACCGGGATTGCCGGTCCGGGAGGCGGAACAGCGGAAAAACCGGTGGGACTGGTTTATATCGGCTGTTATCTGAATGGAAAGACTACAGTGAAAGAATGCCGGTTTACGGGAAACCGGATGGAAAACCGGCTGCATACAGTAGAAACGGCACTTGAAATGTTAAAAGAAAGATTGCTTACAGAAGAGTAAGGGTGGAAAATGTCAGATTTATAAAAAATCTGGCATTTCTTAGTGAAAAACTTGTCAAAGTAATGATTGACGAATGAGGTAAATTGTGCGAAAATAAACACATATGGTGCAATGAGAAAAGTGTGCGGCAGGTGGCACACCTTTTTCTATGGTACAGGCATCCGGGGCAGACAGGTGTGCCCCGGTGGACAGGAAGAGTATCATGCATAGGAAGAAAGGGTTCTCTGAGCCCTTTTTAGTGCGAAAAAGTGTACCGTATACGAAGAAAATCATACATATTGAAAGGAGTATTAACATGATTTATTCACACGAAGTAGAAATGATGTGTCCGGTAGCCCAGGGCGTAAACCATGGCGCAGCTCCAATTCCAGAAGAAGCTAAATGGGTAAAGGCAAAAGAAATCAAAGATATCTCCGGACTTACGCATGGTGTAGGCTGGTGTGCTCCACAGCAGGGTACTTGTAAGCTGACACTGAACGTAAAAGACGGAATCATCCAGGAGGCACTTGTTGAGACAATCGGATGTTCAGGAATGACTCATTCCGCAGCTATGGCTTCTGAGATCCTTCCGGGAAGAACACTTCTTGAAGCACTGAATACAGACCTTGTCTGTGATGCTATCAATACAGCTATGAGAGAACTGTTCCTTCAGATCGTTTACGGAAGAACTCAGAGTGCATTCTCAGAGGACGGACTTCCGATCGGAGCAGGACTGGAAGACCTTGGAAAAGGACTTCGTTCACAGGTTGGTACAATGTACGGTACACTGAAAAAGGGACCTCGTTATCTTGAGATGACAGATGGTTATGTAACAGGAATCGCACTGAATGAAGATGATGAGATCATCGGATATCAGTTCGTAAACTTTGGCAAGATGATGGATTTCATCAAAGCCGGAGATGAGCCTGCTGTTGCTCTTGAAAAAGCAAAAGGACAGTATGGACGTGTTGACGATGCTGTTAAGATCATTGACCCGAGAAAAGAGTAAGGAGGACTATTTCAATGGCATTATTTGAATCATATGAAAGAAGAGAAAAACAGATTCTTGCAAAACTCGCTGAGTATGGAATCAACTCCATCGAAGAAGCTGCAGAAGTAACTAAAGCAGCTGGTCTTGACGTTTACAAGATGGTTGAAGGAATTCAGCCAATCTGTTTCGAGAACGCTAAGTGGGCTTACACAGTAGGTGCTGCTATCGCAATCAAAAAGGGATGTACAAAGGCAGCTGATGCAGCAGCAGCAATCGGAGAAGGACTTCAGTCTTTCTGTATTCCGGGATCTGTTGCAGATCAGAGAAAAGTTGGTCTTGGACATGGTAACCTTGGAAAAATGCTTCTTGAAGAAGATACAGAGTGCTTCGCATTCCTGGCTGGACACGAGTCATTCGCAGCAGCTGAGGGTGCTATCGGTATCGCTGAGAAAGCAAACAAAGTTCGTAAAAAACCTCTTCGTGTTATCCTGAACGGTCTTGGAAAAGACGCTGCTCAGATCATCTCCCGTATCAACGGATTTACATATGTAGAGACTGAGTATGATCCATACAAGAACGAAGTTAAAGAAGTATTCCGCAAATCCTACTCTGAGGGACTTCGTGCAAAAGTTAACTGCTACGGCGCTAACAGCGTTCCGGAAGGTGTTGCTATCATGTGGAAAGAAGGCGTTGACGTTTCTATCACAGGTAACTCCACAAACCCGACACGTTTCCAGCATCCGGTTGCAGGTACTTACAAGAAAGAATGCAACGAAAAAGGAAAGAAATACTTCTCCGTTGCATCCGGCGGTGGTACAGGACGTACACTTCACCCAGACAACATGGCAGCAGGTCCTGCTTCCTACGGTATGACCGATACACTTGGACGTATGCATTCTGACGCTCAGTTCGCAGGATCCTCTTCCGTACCGGCTCACGTAGAAATGATGGGTCTCATCGGCGCAGGTAACAACCCGATGGTTGGTATGACTGTTGCTGTAGCAGTTGCCGTACAGGAAGCTGCTGACGCTGGCAAGTTCTAAAGAATATTTCATGTAACAACTGAATTTCTAACAAATAGAGTTAGATACGTCATTTTGAGCAAAATGCCCATGACGTGTCTAACTTTTTTATATTTTGTCATTTTTTCAATGGCTTATATACGTCTTTTAATAATAGCCATAAACAACCAATGAACCTTGGCAATTTATAATAGACTTCACATTCTGGACGTGATACAATAACTTTAACGGGATCAAGCAGATTGGCAGGATAAGGAGAGATTGAATGACAGAACATGAAATGTTGGAACTGATTTTACAAAAGATAACAGGTCTAGAAGATAAAGTAACAGGTCTAGAGAATAAAGTAACAGGTCTTGAAGACAGGATGACAGGCTTTGAAGACAGGATGACAGGCTTTGAGGACAGGATGACAGGTCTTGAGAACAAAGTAACAGGTCTAGAAGATGGACAACAGAATATTCTTCAGCAGATAGATGAAAAGATAACAGCATCAGAAGAAAGAATGATGCAGAAAATGGACGAGAAACTCACTCATTCTGAAAATCTTATCCTTCATGAACTGGACAGAGTACAGGAGCATCTGGAAACAGATGTTCAGAAAGTAGAGAGAAATCTGGAAGAGTTACAGCAGTACTACAGAATCACAAAACTTGAGAACGACAACACTTCATTACTTCTTAAAATGTACAATAACATGCAGAAAGAGATTGAAGAACTCAAAGCGAAAATAGCATAAATATGAAAGTCTCTCAGAGAGCTGATCTGGGAGACTTTTTGAGGTACAGGATGAATACAGAAAAAAGATATTACAACATAGAATTTCTCCGCTTCGCGTTTGCCATATGCATCGTATATTTCCATCTGCTCCATTCTTTTATGATGGACTATACAGGCAACGCGGATCTTTATATCCGGCTGGCGGAGCAGTCGAAGTATGCGAAGTATATTGTGGAGTGTTTCTTTATCATATCGGGATATTTTCTTTATCATACGATACAGAGACATCCGGAGATGACCACGCAGGGATTTATCATGCGAAGGATAATCCGTCTGTGGCCGGTGCTGGCGTGTTCGATCATGATCTCGGCGGTGTTTTTTGGAAAATCGATCTATGCGTCCTTTGTGGATTTGTTGTTTTTGCAGTCCAGCGGGCTGGCGACGGACTGGCAGGGACTGAACTGGTATGTGTCGGCATTTTTTGTGGTGGAGATTTTTTATTTTGTGCTGTATAAATGCTTTCGGAACTCGGCAAAGATGAAGCTTCTGATCTGCATGCTGATCTATTTTGGTTATGAGATCAACATCAATGCCATGGACGGCGGTTTCGGACGTAAGATGTTCCATGGAATCATCAACCTTGGCATGGCACGCGCAGTCGCCGGGATCGGCCTTGGATATCTGTTTGCGATAGAGTGGGCAAATTTTACAGCGACATGGAAAAAACAAAAACAGGTACAGGAAAGGACAGGCGGTATAGAAGTCTGGCTGATCAGAGTATTGGAGATTCTGACGTTGTCGATGCTTCTGATAGACTTTTTTTGCAGTTCAAAAGCATATGATAATCAGTTTATTGTGATAATTCTGTTTCCGGTATTTTTCGCCTGTCTGCTGACAAGAAGAGGCGTTTTTTCGAAGCTGACAGATCACAAAATGATAGGTCTTCCTGGAAGATATGCTTATTCCATTTATGTTATGCAGGAAGCTGTATTCGCAGTATTAAAAAGGACACTCTGGAAAAATACGGTATTTCTTCATGATTATCCTGTGCCGGCGCTTACAGTCTCAATTCTGGTGACAATAATGGCAGGTATAGGGACTTATCATCTGGTAGAACGACCGGCTACGAAGGTACTGAAGAAAAGATTACAGGTTTATATATAAAAATCCTGTCATCTCAGAAGCTTGAAGCTTTAGAGATGACAGGATTTGTTTTATTTTTTATCAGTCTCTCTGGAAAAGATCCCGGCTGTAGACTTTGTCCTTTACTTCGTCCAGGCAGGAATTATAACGGTTGGCGATGATACAGTCGCACTGCTGTTTGAATTCATCCAGATCGTTTACGATTTTGCTTCCGAAAAATGTAGAACCATTTTCGAGAGTTGGTTCATAAATGATCACGGTTGCTCCTTTCGCCTTAATTCTCTTCATGACACCCTGGATAGAGGACTGACGGAAGTTATCAGAATTGGATTTCATAGTCAGACGGTAAACACCGATGGTAACAGGCTTTTCCATGGAGGAATTGAAAGTATTTCCCTCATCATAGGCGTAATAACCGGCTTTCTGGAGGACACGGTCAGCGATGAAGTCTTTACGGGTACGATTACTTTCGACAATAGCGCTCATCATATTCTGTGGAACATTATTGTAATTGGCGAGAAGCTGCTTCGTATCCTTCGGCAGACAATAACCGCCGTAACCAAAGGAAGGGTTATTGTAGTGAGTACCGATACGTGGGTCAAGGCAGACACCCTGGATGATATCTTGTGTGTTGAGTCCCTTCATTTCAGCGTAAGTGTCAAGTTCGTTGAAATAAGATACACGGAGCGCAAGATAAGTATTGGCAAACAGCTTGACAGCCTCAGCTTCTGTAAATCCCATAAATAAGGTATCGATATTTTCCTTGAGAGCACCCTCCTGCAGAAGTGCTGCAAAGTTCTGAGAAGCCTGTACAAGAGCCGGATCTTCCGGATCGGTGGATACAATGATACGACTTGGATACAGGTTGTCGTATAAAGCCTTGGATTCACGAAGAAATTCCGGGCTGAAGATGATTTTTGAGGTGTGATATTTTTTGCGGACAGATTCCGTATAGCCGACAGGGATGGTGGATTTGATAACCATGATGGCGTCAGGATTAACTTTGAGCACCAGTTCGATCACGGCTTCTACGGCAGAAGTGTCAAAATAGTTTTTCTGGCTGTCATAGTTGGTAGGTGCGGCAATTACGACATAGTCCGCATTTTTGTAGGCAGAAATTCCATCCAGCGTAGCGGTAAGATCCAGGTCTTTTTCTGCAAGGTATTTCTCAATATATTCATCCTGAATAGGAGATTTGCGCTGATTGATCAGATCCACTTTTTCCGGGATGATGTCAACGGCTGTTACATGGTTATGCTGGGCAAGAAGAGTGGCAATGGAAAGACCTACATATCCGGTACCTGCAACTGCGATGTTGAGTGGAGATGGAGAGCCAAGTCTGGTTGAAGAAGCTTCTGTAAATACATCAGAAGGTTCAAATCCAAGTACCTCGGCCAGATTTTCCAGCTGACTGATAGATGGAACAAAATCCTTCTTTTCAAGGCGGGAGATTAATGCGCGGTTGATACCGGTAGCAAGAGAAAGATCCTGCTGAGTCATATTTTTCTGCTGGCGTTTATCGGATACCAGAGTTGAAAGTAAAGTCATTGATAATTTTTTCATGAAAATACTCCTTAGAATGTTCGCTTAAATAACAATAATATGTTGATAAGATGATAATATCATAGAATAAACAGGAAATCAAGAAAAAATATAGCACAAAATGTTATTTTAAATAACATTTTGTGCCGGGCGATAATTATGATATTGCAATCAGAAGAAGCTCCTGCGTTTCTTTAAAGATAATGTGTGCGAAACGATGGACAACTGGCAGGATGTTCCGGATGAAGAAGTAACAGCCGGAAAAGATGACTCCGCACGGAGACTTTTGAATCTGACAGGCTGACTGTCACAGACCATATAGAACAGCAGAGTACTTTGTCCATGAAGAAAGCGCAGAGGAATTTTTACTTCGAAATCCAAAAACTGTGACAGAAGTGTTCCGTCAAATACAAAATCAGAAGATGTATTTGCTGACCAGTCACAGTAAAAAATACGGGCTTTCAGCATGTTGCGCTGCAACTGTACATAAAGTGCAGACGGATATGGAAATCTGCTGTTGAATTTTACAGATCCTGTAATTCTCAGATCTTTTCCTGAAATTTCAGCATGAAATAATTTCAGAAGATAGGATGAGGCAGGATAAAGCTTCAAATTCCCATACTGAAAAAAAAGATCTTCTGGTGCATGCGTCAGGGTGCCATTTCCTTTTTTGAAAGAGATGATATAGTCTTTCTGTTCGCGGGAAAGATTTTTCTGTTCCAGAATGATCTTATCGTCGATGGATTGCAGCAGTTCCTTAAGGAGTGTCCGGAATTCCAGATGTTCAGCCGTAGTCAGGACAGATTCCGGTATTTCAGGCACGCCGAACCGGCTCTGGAGATCATACATGACATTATACTGGACAAAAAATGGAATTTTACCATATTTTTGGCGGGCAGAGTGAAGTGCCCACTGAAGATAATTTTTTAGACAGTCAAGATACCATTCTCTGTGTAGTTTTGTGCCATTCAGAGCAGAATTCTGTGTGTTTCGAAAACGATAATAATAGCAGCCGGAAGGGACAATTCCATAGTATGGGTGATCGAGCAGAAGCTGCATGATCACTTTTGCATCTTCTGCATAGCGCAGAGAAGTATCAAAAGAATGATCGTTAAGTACATTATGCTTTATAAAGGAAGAAGCAATAGACATCTGTACATAGGAGTACTGGACATTCAGATCAATGATCTGATCTTTGCCGTCCCGGTATTTATAGTTGAGCCGATGGGCGTTTTCCTTTTTTTCAAAAAACTGTATCGGAACAGATACAAGACTGATCTGATCATCAACAGTGGAAAAAAAGTTGTATACAGCAGAAAGCGTATTTGGAGAAAGCTTGTCGTCTCCGTCCAGGAAATTCAGGTACTTTCCGGATGCAAGTGCAATTCCGGCATTCCTGGCAGAAGCAGCACCTCCGTTTGGTTTGTGCAGCACTTTAATATTATATGGATATAATGCCTGATAATGGTCACAGATTTCACCGGAAGAATCTGTAGATCCATCGTCAACAAGAATAAGTTCAACAGATTCTTTAAAACCAATATCCTGACAGAGAATACTTTCGACAGCTCCAGAAAGATAGGAAGCTACATTGTATACGGCAGTAATGATTGAAAATTTAAAAGGATATGTTCTTGAATCGTGATTCATGGTGTGATCTCCTTACCTAAGAATATGTGTATCATATCATAAAATGGTAAAACAGGTCAGGAAAATATAAAAACATAAAACATATTTAATATAGTTTATATATTTATAAATAAATTGTAATATGAGAAATGAATTTGCTAAATATATGCAGTTTATGCTATACTACAGCTATCATATACAGAAAAAGTGAGGAGACAACCTATGAAAGACGTGGGTGAAAGGGAGAGCAGCCGGGCGATTTCTGTCATTATTCCTGCTTACAATATCGAGAAATATATAGATCAGTGTCTGGACAGTCTTCAGGCTCAGACATTTGATGATTTTGAAGTGATCTGTGTAGACGATGGATCGGATGATCGGACACATGAAAGAATTCGAGAACATATAAAGAAAGATCAGAGGATCAGACTGATAGAGATGCCACATTGCGGCCTGGCAGGAGCTATGCGAAATACAGGAATCGAAAACGCAGATGGAAAGTATTGCCTGTTTCTGGATGGAGATGACTTCTTTGAGCCGGATATGCTGAAAAAGAGCTACGAAAAAGCAGAAGAAGATGATGCCGATATCTGTCTTTTTGATGCGCGGCTGTATAATGAAAAAACAAAAGTCTATAAAGAAATTGATTATATTATACAGAAAGAGTATCTCCCCGCGGAAATTCCATTTGAGGGCAGAAAAATGCCATATACTCTGAACATCACGACAGGTTGTCCCTGGAGTAAACTGATCCGCAGAGATCTGATCGATGAATATCAGTTACGCTTCATGCTGCTTCCACGCAGCAATGATATTTACTTTATATTTATGGCAATGGCACTGGCGAAGCGTATTACAGTAGTGCCAGAGGTCTTTGTGAATTACAGACAGTCGGGAGAAAGCCTTCAGGCAAACAATGCAAAATCTCCCTGGAACTGGTATGAGGCAGTGAAATCAATAAGAAATGAACTGGAGAAACAGGGAATTTACAAAGATCTGGAGTGCAGTTTTCGTAATATGGCGTTTGGCATAGCAATTTATAATCTGTGCTCCCTGAAAAGCGCGGAAACATATTGTGAAGTATATGAGGGACTTCGTAATAAGGTGTTTCAGGAATTTGATCTGAAAAATTTTTCGAAGGAAGAATGCTATTCCTACAACAAAAAGAAATATGAGATTTATGAAAATATTCTGAAATACGATGTGCAGCAGTATCTGTTTGAAGAAATAAAGAAACTCAAACAGGAAAAATCTTATTGGGTAAAGCGTGCCAAAAATGCAGAAAAACAGGAAAATATGCATATTACCCAAAAAGCCGGAAAGGCATTGCGCAAGGTTGGCAAAATATTTCGAATGTCCGAATAGCAAAACTGAACAGAGAATAGTAACTTGCGAACAGAATAAGTCTGTGTTATAGTGCAGCTGATTAAAATAACAGATTGAGGATTGTTAAAATGAATATAAAAAATAATGAAAACCCATTAGTGTCAGTAATCGTTCCGATTTGTAACGTAGAACCGTATATCCACAGATGTTTGGACAGTATTATCGGTCAGACACTCAAAAATATTGAAATTATATGCGTCGAAGACCACTCTGATGACCGTTCAGCAGAAATTCTGAAGGAGTATGCGGACAGGGATAACCGTATCAAGGCAATCTTCCATGAGACAAATCTCAGTACTTCCCAGGCAAGAAAAGATGGTGTGGCTGTTTCTTGTGGAAAGTATATTATGTTTGTAGATGGTGATGATGAGCTTTGCCCGGATGCCTGTCAGATCGCCTCAGAGACAATTGAGAAATATGGTACAGATATGGTACAGTTTGACACAGAAGTAGTAAACTGTGCAGGGGTTTCAGAAGAGCGTATTCAGATGAATCAGAGATTTCTGTTTCCATGCCTGGAGGAGATCCGCGCGGAGAATCTGATCTTTTCTTGCTGGAAAGAAAAGAAAATGGGATTCAGCTTGTGGAATAAAATCTTTAATGGTGAAATATGCCGCCAGGCATTTGCCGATGTAGAAGATGGCTTTTATCCAAAGGCACAGGATCTGTATGCATTTTTCCTGATTGCGTATTATTCCAGGAGCTATATGGGAATTGAAAATCGTCTGTACAGATATATGTTTGGTATAGGTGTGACCGGAAGTGATTATATTTCTATTCCGAAGTTTGATGTTATGATGACTGAGAAGCAGATCTGGGAATGCCTGGTACGTTTTATTGACAAAAAACAGGAACAGGAGAAGTATAAGGAGATCCTGGATGGGATTTATCAGCATTTTCTGGCAGACTGTGTCAGCCGCTGGCAGAATAATCTGCAGACAGAAAATATTTCCGAAGGCTTTGATCATCTGGTGGATACCTGGGGACTGGAAGATGTCATTTCAAAATTAGCAGAAAGAAACTGGCACAAATCTGTTGAACTGGCAGAAAAGATGGTGGATGTAGACTACTTCAAAACTACCAGAAACAAGGGCAACGAGATTAAAACGATTGGAATTTACTATCGTTCTATTAAAAACGGCGGTGCACAGCGAGTAGTTGCAGCTCTGGCAAATGAATGGGCAAAAATGCGTGATGCCAAAGGAGATCCTGTTTATAAAGTAGTGCTGGTGACAGATGAAGAAACAGAAGACGGTGAGGGAATCCCGGAGTATGAACTGGATTACGCAGTTGTCAGAGAATATATTCCGTCATCAGAGACAGCAGTTCGCGAACATTATAAAGAGCGATACCATGCATGGAGCACAATTATCGAGAAATATAAGATTGATCTGATGGTTACAGGAATGTGGGTAGCACCATGTACAATGTGGGATATGCTCAGCATTAAGGGACAGCCGTCAAAACCAGGATTTATAATTCATGCACACAATTTTACCAGTGTTCCTTTTGGTTTTGTGTCAGATAAATTTGCAGAACTGATGTATGATTATCAGATCTGTGACGGTGTTGTTGTACTGTCAGAAGTGGATGAGAAGTATGTAAAATGCTTCAATCCTCATGTGACATATATTTCGAATCCAATCACTTTTTCTACAGGCAATATGAAAGAAGTCAAAAAAGAAGAGAATAATATTCTGTGGCTTGGCAGGATTGCAAAGGAGAAGCAGCCTCTGGATGTAGTCTATGCCATGGAACATATAGTGAAAGAATTTCCGGATATCAGGCTCCATATGGTAGGTGATGGAGATGAGAAACTGACAGAAATGCTGAAGAATCTGATCTGTCAGCTGGGACTTCAGGATAATGTCATACTGGAAGGATTCACATCAGAAGTAGAGAAATACTACGAAAAAGCACAGCTTATGATGTATACATCAGAATATGAGGGCTTTCCGATGGTATTCTGTGAGGCGTTATCTCATGGGACACCGATCGTTACCTATGATATGCCATGGCTTACATTTGTAAGAGATGGACGCGGAATCGTTACCAGCAGACAGAAACGTCCGGATCTTCTGGCACAGAAAGTCACAGAACTTCTCCGGAATTCAGAAGAATGCAGACGGCTTGCTGAGGAAGGAAAGCAGCACATCAAAGAACTGGAGACCGTGGACATTGGTCAGACATGGAAACAGTTTTTTGATACTTTATATGAAGAAAAAGAAATAGATGAAGACAGCGTAGACAATGTTATTTTCCGTTTCCTTACCAGCTATGCCTATAAGGGAAAGCAGGGCAGGATCAAAAATATGGAAGGTCAGATTACACGTCTGAAAGAACAAAAAACACGAGAGGTTAAAGCAGCACAGAGAAAGGTCAAAAATTCAGAAACTTTTAAAGTGGGTAAGACAATCCTTTATGTCCCAAGAAAAATGAAAAAGTTTCTTAAACGACTTTCGAAATAAGTAGGAGGCAGCTGAAAATGAGTAAAAAAATACTGAAAAAGATTATTCCTGCGACGTTTGACAAGGTAGAAAAAGATAACCGAAAAATTGCGAAGCAGCTGGAAAAGACATTTGATAATCATATCGACAGGAGTCTGAAGGAACAGCAGAAAACAAACAAAGCAGAAATCCGCAAAGCAGAAAACAATATAGTTGCACTGATTCGTGAATGTATTACCAGAGTCAGGGATGTGATCTGGAAACTGGATCATAATTTTCCAAAAATCCATAAGGAATTGAGCCAGATTTCAGATCAGCTGGAGCAGGTTCCAAAGAAATATGAATATAACAACAATTATGAACGAAAAGTTATTACTTCCTTTTATGAAATGTATGAGAGACCGGATTTTAAGGAGAAATTTCTGAATTTAATAGAGGGTCTGGATCCGGAAGATGTAGAAGAAATTGTCAAAATTCTGCAGAGACAGAGACTGGTCAAAGACACTATGGGGCAGAAAGTTGACCTTTTCAGCGAGGAAGAGCAGAAACAGATTCTGGAAATGGACAGGGAACTGAAGCAGCAGATCTTTCGTGTAGCGGATGATATGTACTGCTACAAACACTATTTTCTTCCGATTCGACATTTTGAGGCGAGTGTGTTTATTTATAAACATGGAATTGACTGCATCGAGCATCCGGAATCCATTCAGAATAAAGATATTCTGGACGTAGGAGGATATATCGGAGATTCCATACTGATATTGAAGCCGTTAACCCATAGGAGAGTTTACAGTTTTGAAGCTACGGAAAAGAACTTCACACTGATGAAAGAGACAATCAAGCTTAATCATCTGAAGAACGTTATTCCTGAACATATGGCACTGGGAAGAGAAAAGGGAAGCATGGAGATGAAACTGGCAGGTCCATCCAGCGCATTTCATGAAAATGGTGTTGCGACAGTAACCGGAACAGAAACGGTACAGGTAGATACACTGGATGCTTATATGGAAGGAACAGATATTGAAGTCGGCCTTATAAAAGTAGATATTGAGGGGGCGGAACAGGATTTCCTTGCAGGCGCAAGAAAAACTATCGAGAAACATAAACCAGTTCTGCTGATGAGTATATATCATAATGCAGATGATTTCTTTGATATCAAACCAATTATTGAAAGCTGGAATCTGGGATATAAGTTCAGGATTCATAAACCGGTGGATTATTCTGTTTCCAGAGAAGTACTTCTGATCGCAGAAGTCAGATGATGAAAAGTAGAGGGTTGATTTCATGAATAAACATTACGATTATCTGGTAGTCGGTGCAGGGCTTTATGGCGCAGTTTTTGCACATGAGGCCCAAAAAGCAGGGAAATCCGTTCTTGTGATTGACAAGCGTCCGAATATTGCCGGAAATGTATATACAGAAGACATAGAAAAAATTCATGTGCATAAATACGGAGCACATATTTTCCATACCAATAATAAAAAAGTCTGGGATTATATCACTCAGTTTGCGGAATTTAACCGTTTTACAAACAGCCCGGTGGCCAATTATCACGGAGAACTTTATTCACTTCCATTTAATATGTACACATTCAATAAAATGTGGGGCGTGGTAACTCCACAGGAGGCGGAAGCCCGGATCGAAGAACAGAAGCGTGAGGCAGGAATCAAAGAACCGAAGAATCTGGAGGAACAGGCAATCTCTCTGGTAGGAAGAGATATTTTTGAGAAACTGATCAAAGGATATACCGAGAAACAGTGGGGCAGAAGCTGCAGGGAGCTTCCAGCGTTTATCATCAAGAGACTGCCGGTGAGGCTGACTTTTGACAATAACTATTTCAATGCACTGTATCAGGGGATTCCGATGGGCGGTTATACCAGAATGGTTGCAAATATGCTGGATGGCATTGAGGTTCGCCTGGAAGAAGATTATCTTGAAAAGAAAGATGAGTGGGATGCACTTGCGGACAAAGTAATCTATACTGGTCCGATTGATGCGTATTTTGGATATCAGATGGGCTATCTGGAATATCGTTCTGTGCGTTTTGAGACAGAACTTCTTGATAAAGCAAATTTCCAGGGGAATGCAGCAGTCAATTATACGGATGTTGAAACTCCGTGGACCAGAATTATTGAGCACAAATGGTTTGAGTTTGGCAAAGATGATGATGGACAGGAAATTCCCAAAACCGTGATCAGCCGTGAATACAGTTCTGAATGGAAACCTGGAGATGAGCCCTATTATCCGGTAAATGATGAGAAAAACGGGGAACTTTACGAGAAGTACAAAAATCTTGCTGAAAAAGAAAAAAAAGTGATTTTTGGTGGGCGCCTGGGCGAATATAAGTACTATGATATGGACGCAGTAATCGCATCTGCGCTTTCGATGTGTGAAAAAGAACTCTGAAATATGACAAAAATATGAAACCCTGATGAAATTTGTATTGCATCAGAATTGGAAAACTGTTATAGTAAAACTCGGAAACAAGAAAAATTACAATTTGATGAGAAGACATAAGTAAGGAGTTTTTTTATGAGAAAAGCCACGGTAAACAGGTGGAGAGGAATCATCTTTTTGACAGTGTTGTTTGGTTTCCTGCTTCTGGCAGCCAGCAGACCGGTTTCGGCTCAGGCAGCCACTACAGAGAAGTGTAAAGTTGTTTTTGCGAATTCCAATGGCGTAGTTTCTAATGATACATTTCGTAAGTGGACCAGGACTGTAACTAAGGGGAGTTATATTCAGCTTCCGACAGTAAACCGTTCCGGTTATAAATGCGTATGGGTAGAGAAGAGTGGGACTAAAGAGCTGAAATATGCTACAGGAAGGAATGTGAGAATTACAAAAAACACGAAATTCTGTCTGCGTTATTATAAGCTCTATACGGTAAGATACTATACCATGAATGGAAGCAAAGAATATACCAGCCTGCGGGAACAGGGATATCAGGGTCAGGTGCTGACATTTCCTCTGCATCCGACGGCGACGGGGTATAAGTTCCTCGGATGGAGTACTTCTATAAATGGTAAAACAGTCAAAAAAGAGGGCGACAGTCTGCGTGTTACCGGTAATATGAAGTTTTATATTGTCGGAAAGAAAATTACAGGAGTCAATCTCCGTAAATACGACGGAACGGTATGGAAAGTTGTGGATACCAGTTCCAGAAGTGCAACATTTCCGGCAGTAAACCTGAACAGCGCAAATATGTGTCTGGGCTGGTCACGTACCAAGGGAAAAACAACCAATCCTGAATATAAGGCAGGCGATAAAATTCCTACCAGAACAGGAAACTATTATATGGTTGTATTTTTCTCAAAACAGGATCGTGCACCGGCATCAATTATAAAACCTACGAAACATCAGATGGTTTATTTTGTAGGAGATTCCAGAACGGTTGGGCTTCAGCTTGCCCTTGGAAATTCTGCTCCTTCAAATGTAGATTTTGTATGTAAAGGAAATCAGGGACTTGACTGGTTCCGACAGACTGGTTACAGGGAACTGCTCCGGAAACTGTCGAAGCAGTCACGTAAGACAAAGAAAGCGGTTATTATTAATCTCGGTGTAAATGATATGAGTAACATCAATACATATGTTGTTTACATGAGAAAAGTGTCCGAAAATCTCAAACAGAATTATAATTGTGATATGTATTATCTTTCTGTAAATCCGGTGAATAGTGCCATGATTCGAAGTTATGGTGCCGGAACGAGAACAGAAGCACAGGTGGCAGCTTTTAATAAGACAATTTATCAGAAATTATGCAGTGGAAGTGATCGTGCGTTTATTTATATTAATACCTGTACGAACCTTCAGAAATATGGATGGAGCAGCAACCGTTATGATGCAGGAATCTATGATGGACTTCATTATTCGGTTGAAACGACTCTCCGTATTTATGGCTACTGTATCAGGAAGCTGAATGCCTGATCTATTATTGAAATCAGAGAGGAATCTTTATTAATTATGAAACGAGTAATCACATACGGAACTTTCGACCTGCTTCATTATGGGCATATCAATCTTTTGCGTCGTGCCAGACAGCTTGGAGATTATCTGATCGTAGGTCTTTCCACAGATGAGTTCAACTGGAATGAAAAGCAGAAGAAATGTTATTTCTCCTACGAAAAAAGGAAACAGCTTCTGGAGGCAATCCGTTATGTGGATCTTGTAATTCCGGAAGAAAACTGGGAACAGAAACGTTCCGACGTAAAAGAATATCATGTAGATACCTTTGTGATGGGAGATGACTGGAAAGGTAAGTTTGATTTCCTCAAAGAAGAAGGCTGCGAGGTGGTTTACCTGCCACGTACACCTGAGATCTCCAGTTCCCAGATCAAGGAAGATCTTCACACAAAAGAACAGCAGAAATAATGACTGACCGGGGTTACGCCTCGGTCAGTTCTTTTATGGAGTGGAACTGGTAGCCCATTTCTTCCCATCTGGTGAGAAGTTCATCCAGGATCGCGGCGTTCGTGGAGGAAGTGTTGTGGAGCAGAACGATCGCACCAGGGTGGATCCGGGGAATCAGTTTCTGGAAAGCTTCTTCCTTCGAGGGCTGCTGCTCCTGGATCCAGTCCACATAGGCAAGACTCCAGAAAAAGGTGGAATAGCCAAGTTCTTTTGCCATGGAAAGATTTTCTGTGCTGTAGACACCGCGGGGCGGCCGGTAAAATTTGGTCATGGGTTCGCCCGTTACGGAAGTATAGAGTTCTTCCACGCCTTCAAGTTCCTTCTGAAAGGATTCCATCGAAGAAATCTGAGACATATCCGGATGGGTCATCGTATGGTTTCCCACAATATGCCCTTCTGTGATCATGCGTTTGATAAGATCGGGATTATCTTTGATAAAATTTCCGACAGCAAAAAAGACAGCGGGAGCCTGGTGCTTTTTAAGTGCCTCCAGGATTGCAGGGGTGTTTCCATTCTCATATCCGGCATCAAAAGTCAGATAGAGGATTTTTTCGTCAGTATCGCTGGCATAATAGGCGTTGTACTGTTTCAGATCATCGATCGTGGCGTTTCCGGCAGGACGTTTTCCTTCTTCCTGAAAACTTAATCCCCAGCTTGCACTTTGGACAGAAGCAGAGGTTTCTTTTGTGGGAGAAAGCGTTCCGGTGAGGATTCCAAGCAGACTGCCGAGGGTAAAAGCACCGGCCAGCAGAAGGAGAGAACATAAAAAGCGGGATTTCTTTATGTAGTGAAAGAGAAGAATAAAAAAAGATGTCATGGGAATCTCCATGTAGATGTTTGATTCAGTATATGTAAGAAGACAAAAAATTAGAGCCATCAGATGAATTATTTAATCTGGTGGCTCTTCTACTGTTCATTGTCCAATGGAACGTACCTCCTGTTTGGTTTATAAAACATTTGGAATAATTATGAGTTTACGTTTCTGGTGGTCTGTACCTCTCTTCCTGAAATTATGATGTGTTAAGATTTACGTTTCTGGTGGTCTGTACCTGCCTTTCTTAAAGTATTAGGGTTCGCTTAAGTTTTCGGTGGTCTCACGCCTTTCTGTTTGTTTTTTTTGTTTTCGTTCCTTTGTTTTATGTACTTAATATAACAGATAAAATTACATTTGTCAACAATAAAAAATAAAAATTTCAAAATAAATATTTTGTATACAGCAAACAATACAATAAAAATAGAATTATCTGAAAATAATACAGAAAATGAAATTGCGACGATCTCTGCATAGAAAGAAGTATCAGGGGAAAACTAAGTTTATCATTTGATGAAGGAGGTAATCTCATGTTGCGTTATCTACCTGTACGCAGGATCCACGCAAGACAGGTTCTGGACTCCAGAGGAACACCTACTGTTGAGGTGGAAGCTACCGTAGGCGAAGGGATCATTGGAATTGAGGGATATACAGCGAGGGCGATCGTGCCATCCGGAGCATCGACAGGAAGATTTGAGGCGGTGGAACTCCGGGATGGAGAAAAAGGATATTATGTCGGATTAAGTGTGCGAAAAGCAGTCGAAAATGTAAATATCAGACTGGCGGAAGCCATTCTTGGAGAAAATGCGCTGAATCAGGTGCGGATCGACGAGCTTCTGATTAAGGCAGATGGAACGGAAAACAAGAGCAGTGCCGGGGCAAATGCAACTCTGGGCGTTTCCATGGCGGTTGCCCGGGCAGCGGCGATGGCGCTTCGGATTCCGCTTTATCAGTATCTTGGCGGCTGCCATACAAGAAAAATGCCGGTTCCGATGATGAATATCCTGAATGGAGGAAAGCATGCGGACAACACTGTAGATCTGCAGGAATTCATGATCATGCCCTGCGGTGCCGGGAATTTTGAAGATGGGATCCGGATGTGTGTGGAGATCTATCAGTTTCTCAAGATCCTTCTCAGAGAGAACGGCCTTTCGACAGCGGTAGGGGATGAAGGTGGTTTTGCGCCGGATCTCAAAGATTCCAGGGATGTCCTGCGGCTGATCCTTGAGGCAGTTGAAAAAGCAGGGTATGAACCGGGAAAAGATATTTTTATTGCGATCGATGCAGCAGCCAGTGAACTTTATGATGAAGAACAGGGTGTGTACCGTTTTCCGGGTGAGAGTAAGATGAAAGCCGAAGAAGTGCTCCGGGATGCGGCAGAAATGATCGATTATTATGAAGAACTTCTGGAAGAATTTCCAATCATTTCAATTGAGGATGGCCTTAATGAGGATGACTGGGAAGGCTGGAAAACAATGACAGAACGTCTCGGAGACAGGCTGCAGCTTGTGGGAGATGATCTTTTTGTCACAAATGTCAAAAGACTTTCCTGTGGAATCAGGCTTGAGGCGGCAAATGCGATCCTCGTCAAAGTAAACCAGATCGGTACCTTAAGCGAGGCGATGGATGCAGTGAAAATGGCGCAGCACGCAGGATACCGTGCGATCATCTCACATCGTTCGGGTGAGACAGAAGATGCTTTTATCGCAGATCTTGCAGTGGCGACAGGAGCCGGGCAGATCAAGACAGGAGCACCATGCCGCTCTGACCGGAATGCGAAATACAATCAGCTCATCCGGATCAGTGAATTGCTTGGAGAAGATGCTGTTTATGAAAATCCATTTCAAAAAGAGTGACGTCTGAATAAAAAATGCGGTGTACAGGATCCGATTCTGTCTGCACAGTGCCAAAAAAGCAGGGGGAATCGGATTTTTGCCCTGAAACTTATCCAAAAACGGTTGAAATCCAGAGGGCGGTATGGTACAATCTTATTACTGTCCACAGGTAATATTCCGCGAGGTGTTTTGCCATGAATATGGCAAAATCCCGAGACATACAGGGCAAAAT
>OGDN01000136.1_pt1 | contig 141283 bp, 127 predicted proteins | sample 1570271 | NCBI WGS metagenome assembly OGDN01 (sample SAMEA4384481, study PRJEB24528) | human gut metagenome
GGCCGTGGGTATCAAAGCCGGGCACATAGGGAGCCTGGAAGCCCTCCATGTTCTTGTCGCGGATGATGATATCCTTGATGATCTTGTTCAGGGCGGTACCCATGTGGATGTTGCCGTTTGCATACGGAGGGCCGTCGTGCAGGACAAACTTGGGCTTGCCATCGTTGTGCTTGATCAGGTTGTTGTATAGGTCGTTCTTCTCCCAATCCTCCAGCATGGCGGGCTCCTTCTTGGGCAGACCGGCACGCATCTCAAACAGAGTCTTGGGCAGATTCAGGGTACTGTCGTACTGGGACTTATTCTTAGCCAATGGTTACACACTCCTCTAATTTACTAAAACGCTTTGGGATCACTCGCTGAACTTCACGCCCTTAAAAGCGGCGTAGTCCGGCGCTGCAGCCTCATCCTCGGCGGCAGGGGCCGGGGGCGGGTCGAGCTTGAGCTGGCTCTCGTCCTGTGCCCAGAACTCCTCGCTGGTCTTTTCATCCGCAGGGGTCTCGTCCTCAGCATCCACATCCGCTGCAGCGGGCTGTGCCTCTGCGATCTCCTCGGTCACAGCGGCGGCAGTGGTCTCGGCGGCTGCCGCCTCATCCTCGGCAGGAGCATCCTCAGCGGGCTCCTCCTTCTGGAACTCAGGCAGGCGGCTCAGAGACTCAACATGGCTGCGGTACAGGTTCAGCACATCGGACTTGAAGCGGGTCACTTCCAGCCGGACGCGGTCATACTCGCGCTCCTGGGCAAGCTTTTTCTCGTTTGCCTCGTTGATGATCTCATCCGCGCGGTCACTGGCTTTTTGCAGCAGCTCGTTGGCATCACGGATAATATCATCACCGCGCAAATTTGCGCGATGCAGGATCTCTTCCGACTTCTGGTTTGCTTCCCGGATGACATTCTCACCCATCCGCTGGGCATTGATCAGCGCGCTCTTGAGCATATCGCCGTCAGCCTCGTAGCTCTCCATTTCCTTGTGCAGACGCTGATTCTCGGCGGTCAGCTCAGCGATCTGGCGGCGCAGCTCCTCAGCCTGATCTTCATCCTGCTTCAGCTGCTCCTCTACTTTATCCAGGAAACGGTCCACCTCTTCGGTCCGGTAGCCGCGGATGTTCTTTTCAAACTGTGCAGCACGCACATCCTGCGGGGTCAGCATAGTGGTTTCCTCCCTTTTCATTCAATATTGAAAAAACTCGATGATCGATCGGTCTTTTTTGCTTTTTCCGGGCAGGGCCGTCAGGCCAAAGCGCCCCTTGCCGCGCACCGTGAACACATCACCCTCATACACCGGGGCGTGGGCGCTCTCTGCAGGCAGGTGGTTGATCTCTACCCGCCCCGCCGCGATCCACTCACATGCCTGCCCGCGGCTGCAATGGAGCATGGCCGCAAGCACAGCGTCCAGCCGCAAAGAGGACACGGTGGCTGTCTGCGTTTTGCGCTCTGCCTGCGGGAATTCAGGCACCTCATCCAGCGAAAGCAGCGTGGTGGTGACCTCTGTCCGGCCCACCTGCAGCAGTTCCCGGCAGATGAGCTCCCCCGCCGTTTCCAGCGCAAAGACATAGGCAATGCCCGGTGTATCGGCCGGGAGTACGATGTCTCCCAGCGCTTCCCGCCGCAGCTCCAGCCCCATCAGGCTGCCCAGATAATCCTTGTGGCCCGGCAGTGCCGCCCCAGAAAGGGTACGGCAGGTCAGCTTCACGCAGCACAGCGGGCTTGCAGGGTAGCAGCCCTCCGGTTCCAGGCAGAGCAGCTTCCGCTCTGCTCCGGGCCAGCCGCCCTCAAAATGATGGTCGCTCTCCGGCACATCGGCACGATTCAGCGCCGCGCGGGCCAGGTCCTGTTCCCTGTCGCTCAAAAAGCCGGAGTAGCGGGCAATGCCGCGTCCCTCGGCCGCGCGGGCCAGATCTTCCACATGCCGCATCAAAAAGCGCTCTTCATCGGTGCGGGCGGGCACAAAGCCCCGCACTGCCCTGGGAGCAGGATCAATAGAACGCGCCATTGTTCTCCAGCTCGTCCAGCAGATCGCCCATAATGTCCACGTTGTACGGGGTAATGATGAAGGTGCTGTTGGCAACGCGCTTGATCTGGCCGTTGTTGGCGTAAGCCACACCGGACAGGAAATCCACCAGGCGGCGGGAAACTTCCTTGTTGGTAGACTCCAGATTCAGCACGACCGTGCGCTTGTTGTTCAGGTGGTCTGCAATGGTGCTGGCATCCTCAAAGCGCTCGGGCTTTACCAGAACGACCTTGAGCTGGGTGGTGGCGTGGATGTTGACCACCTTGTTCTTCTTCTGGGCACCCTCCACCGGCTCTTCCTCTGCATCGTCCATGCCAACGCCGAGACCGCTGTTGTTGTTCACCATCTGGGGGCCGTCGTCGATGTACTGATCGTCGTAATCGTCCTCACCGCCGAAAAGGCCCTTTTTGAGACTATCCACGAAAGACATAGTATCTGCTCCTTTCATTCGGGCAGCCGCAGCTGCCTGGCGCCTTTTGCAAAAGAGATGCAAATAGCTTTTACTATTATCGGATTTTTTGCCGCAGATGTCAATAACTACAAAAGTTTTCCATCATACAAATTTTGTCCGGAGACAATAATCTCGTCATAAAGCCGAACCTGACTGACAGAACCAGCCGTTCCGCTGGGCAAAACGATGAGGTCATCGCCATCCGTGATCTGCGGATGGGCATCGTCCACAGGGTCGATGCGGCAGAAGCGGGCCAGGTTGCCGTACTTCACATACACGCCGGGGATGTAATTCTCACCCTGGCCCTCTGCCTCGGAGCCGTCCTCCTTGAGGTAGTGCACCGCAGCAGCAGGCACCCGCAGGCCGGTGTTGCGCCCCACGATGATTTGGGCATCGGCACAGTTCAGCCGGAGCACATCGCCGTTGATGATCTCGCAGGAGAGGACGAAACGGGCAATGTCGTTCTCCGCGTCGATATTCACCTCGCTGACCTTTGCCTTGAGGGGCGTTTCCACCTGACCGGGAAAGCGGATCTCAACACTCTTGGTCAAAGGCTTGCCGTCCCTGCCCAGCAGCTTTTCCGCCTGTTTGGCCGAGCACACCCCGGCATAGTACCAGGTAAAGCCCGAAACGATCTTTCCCGCGCAGCCGTCCAGCGCGATCTCCGGGGAGGATTCGACGTAAGCTTTCAGGTTGGCTGCATCCAGCGCAAGGATATCGGCAGAACCTGCGTTCAGCCGCCCGGAACTGGAGCTGCGAATGAAATAGCCCGTCTGCGGGGCCGTGATCTGGGACGGATTGCCCAGCTGGGACTGCACCGTGGCGGCCTGCTGGGTCAGCGCGGTGATCTGGTCGGAGAAGCTGGCCACCTCGCCGGTGATGACCCAGAGTTTGTTCTGGGCCAGAATGTAATTTTCCTTCTCCGCATCGGTATCCTCGTAGTCCCCTGCATCCAGCGAATCCATCAGGTCATACAGAGCAGCGGAACGGTTCTTGCGCAGGGATTCCAGCTGCACCGAAGTGGTGTTCTGGGAGCGCTGCAGCAGGTCGATCTGGTCATTGATCTGGGTCAGCTGCTGGCGCAGAGAAGCCTGCGCTGCATCGCTGTAGATCTCAGCCACCGCTGTGCCTGCCGAAACACGCTCGCCGTCTGCCACCAGATATCCCAGCGTGCCGCCGCCCGCAACGTAACTTTCCTCAAACAGGAGCACGCCTTCGGCATCCACGGTGTCCTCCACCGTAGCCAGCAGGGCGGTCTCGTAGGTATTGGGCGGAAACAGCACCTGCATTGCCTGATAGCCCACATACAATGCCGCCAGCAGCAAAAACACGATAACGACAGCGGCCAGCGTTTTCAGTGCGCCGGAGATGCCCTCGCGGTTTTCTTCCTGCATATCGCTCATCCTTTCGCTAAAAATTCTTTTGTGAGACGTGCAGCCTGTTCCCGGGCATCCGGGGCAGAGGCATCCAGCCAGCAGATACCCTCCATGTGGCGGAACCAGGTCAGCTGGCGCTTGGCATAGTTGCGGGAAGCCTGTTTCAGCTTCTCCACACAAGGGGCAAGCGCGCTCTCCCCCGCAAAGTAGGGGAAGAATTCTTTGTATCCGATGGCCTGGGCCGCTGTCTTATAGGTATCCCGGTGTTCCCACACACGTTTTGCCTCGTTCAGCAGATCCTGCTCCATCATCTGATCCACCCGCAGGTCGATGCGGCGGTAGAGCTGGGCGCGCTCCGGGAAATCCAGCCCAAGGATCAGAGAACGGTAGGGTTTTTCGGGCGGGAGTGAGTCAGCTTTCTGCTCACTGAGCTTTTTGCCAGTGGCACGGTAATGTTCCAGCGCCCGCAGCACCCGGACATGGTTGTTCGGGTGGATGGCCGCCGCCGCTTCAGGGTCCACCGCCTGCAGCTCCGCATACATGGCTTCCGGACCCTTTTCATTCAGTTCCGCGGCCAGCTGTTCCCGCAAACCGTCCGGCGTTTTCTCAGCAGAAAAGCGGACACCATACAAAAAACTCTGGACATAGAGCCCGGTGCCGCCCACGAGGATGGACAGATGTCCTCTGTCGGAGATCTCATGCTCCAGCGCTCCGGCCAGCGCGGTGAAATCTGCCACGCTGAATGGTTCATCAGGCTGCAGGATATCCACCCCATGGTGCGGAATGCCGCGAGTCTCCTCAGGGGTCACCTTGGCGGTGCCTACATCAAGCCCTTTGTAGATCTGCATCGAATCGGCGCTGATGATCTCACCGCCGAACTGCTCGGCCAGTGCAACGCCCAGCGCGGTCTTGCCGGAAGCCGTGGGGCCGACCACGGCCAGCACCGGGTGCTTTTTGTTACACGATCCGTCCAAACTGCTTTTCCAGCTCCTTCCGGGTCAATTTAAGGACACAAGGCCGACCATGGGGGCAGAAGGGCGGCACCTCGCCCGAGAGGATCTTTTCGGCCAGTGCCATCAGCTCCTGCGGGGAGGTCTTATCCCCCGCCTTGATGGCCGCGCGGCAGGAGATGGAATGGAGCACCCACTCGGTCTTTTCGCTCAGGGCATCGCGGCTGCCCTTGGAGAGCTTATCAGCCAGCTCCACCAGCAGATCCTCGGCACTGCCCTGTTCCACATCCGCGGGCACAGAGCGCAGGAACACGCTGTTGCCGCCAAAGTCATCGATCTCCAGTCCTGCGCTTTCCAGCAGCTCAAGGTTGGAGAGGAGGGCAGTCTTTTCCTCCGCCGACAGCTCCACCACCAGCGGCTCCAGCAGCAGCTGGGCCGGAACATCTCCATAGTTTGCCGCCAGCTTCTCGAAAAGCTGGCGCTCGTGGGCGGCGTGCTTATCAATGATGCAGATCTCCTCCCCGCGCTCGGCAAGGATGTAGGTCTTGAAAATCTCACCCACATAGCGCAGAGGGGCAGGGCCTTCCTGCACGTCAAAGCCCAGCTGTTCCGGCGTATCCTCGGCAGCAGAGGTCTGCTGCGGAGCTGGGGCGGCAGGCATTTCCTCCTTGGGGGCAGGATCCCATGCCGCCATGTGGTCCTGATGTTCGGGCAGATCTGCACTGTCCGGCTCAATGTCCAATGCACCTTCTCCCAGCGCTGCGGCAAAGGCGGGTGCTTCAGGCTCACTCTCCGTGGGAGCTGGTGCCGGGCTGTGCAGGGTGGCATCCTGCCGGATGGGCAGGCCCGATGCAACCGTTGTCCAGCTGTGCTCTGTCGGCTTTTCCTCGGCAGTGCCCGGCGCAGGCAGGATATCCGGGTGGCTTGCAGGTGCCGGAGTGAAGCTCCGGAAGCTCCGCTGGGGCTGAGGGGTATGCTCATGGAGCGTTCCCGGCTCGGCTTGACCCGGAATGATGGCGGGAAGCCCTGTAAAGTTGTTCTTCTTTACATCATTTTCTGTTGTGTGATCGCTTATTTCTGATTTGTTGGATTCTTCATCTTTTTTATCCTCTTCAAAGGCGAAGCGCCGCTCTCCGGTTCCCGGCTGGGCCAGTGCCAGCTTGACAGCGTGATAAACGAGGTCAAAGATATCGTTTTCCCGGGCAAAGCGCACCTCAGTCTTGGCCGGGTGGACATTGACATCCACAAGGTCAGCGGGCATTTCCAGAAGCAAGATTCCTCCAGGGAACTTGCCCTGCATCGTGGTGCCTTTGAACGCTGTTTCCATGGCCGCCATCATGGTGCGGTTGCGGACATAGCGCCCATTGATGTAGAAATACTGCATACTGCGGCTGGCGCGGCAGCTCCTGGGCTGGGTGATGAGGCCCCACACCCGGTACACCCCTTCCTGATTGTCCAGCTCCATGAGATCACGGCTGAATTCCCGGCCCAGCACCGCATAGGCGGCACTGCGCAGCTTGCCGTCACCGGGGGTGACATACTGCAGCTTGCCTTCCCGGACAAACTTGAAGCTGACCTCGGGGTGGCTCAGGGCCACATGGGCCACGATATCCGCCACAAAGGTACCCTCGCTGGAATCCTTTTTGAGGAATTTCATCCGGGCCGGGGTGTTGTAGAACAGATCCTGCACCCGGATGGTAGTGCCCACGCCGCGTGCACCGGGCTCCAGCGGATAATCCTCGCCACCCTCGATGCGGTAGACGGAGGCGCACTCGTCGTTCTCAGTACGGGTCAGTACTTCTACCCGCGCCACACTGGCAATGGAAGCCAGCGCTTCTCCACGGAAGCCCAGGGTGTGGATATGATTCAGATCATCCTCCGTCCGGATCTTACTGGTGGCGTGGCGGATGAATGCCGTAGGGATATACTCTGCTTCAATGCCCGAGCCGTTGTCGCTGATCTCGATCAGCTTTACGCCGCCTGATTCAATGGTCACGGTGATCTGGCTTGCCCCGGCATCAATGGCGTTTTCCAGCAGCTCCTTCACCACGGAAGCAGGCCGCTCCACCACCTCACCGGCTGCAATGAGCTCCGCCGTGTGCTTGTCCAGAACATGGATGACTGCCATATTCGTTCCCTCCCCTGTTTTTTAGGATTTTTCAGGAAATCAGCCGTTCAGGCTGCCCTTCAAGGTCTTTTTCAGCTCGTACAGGAAATTCAGCGCTTCAATGGGGGTCAGCGTTTCCACATCCAGCGCATCCAGTTTTTCCAGCACTTCGCTGGGCACTGCGGGAGAGTTATACTCCTGCAGCGCGTCAAAGTCCATCTGCTCCACCTTGTTCTTGGGGGCAGTGGCTTCCAGTGCGCGCAGCACTTCGTGGGCGCGGCGGGTCACGGTGCCGGGCAGACCGGCCAGCTTTGCCACCTCGATGCCATAGCTGTCATCGGCAGGGCCGCGGACGATGCGGCGCAGGAAGGTGATGTCCTCCCCCCGCTTTTTCACCGCAATGTTGTAATTTTTCACGCCGCTGATGGTGCCCTCAAGGTCCGTCAGCTCGTGGTAATGGGTGGCAAAGAGGGTTTTGCAGCCCAGTCCCTTGGCAGGGTCGCTGATGTGCTCCACCACAGCGCGGGCAATGCTCATGCCGTCAAAGGTGGACGTGCCGCGCCCGATCTCATCCAGCACCACCAGACTGCGGGAGGTAGCGTTCTTCAGGATCTCTGCCACCTCGGTCATCTCCACCATAAAGGTGGACTGACCTGCCGAAAGGTCATCCGACGCGCCGATGCGGGTAAAGATGGCATCCACCACGCCCACATGACACTCTCTGGCCGGAACAAAGGAACCGATCTGTGCCATCAGGGCAATCAGCGCATTCTGGCGCATATAGGTCGATTTGCCCGCCATGTTAGGGCCGGTGATGATGAGGCAGCGATCTTCGCCGCAGTTCAGGGTGGTATCGTTGGGTACGAACAGACTGCCCTTGAGCATCTGCTCCACCACAGGGTGGCGGCCCTCCACGATGGTCAGTTGGTCGCTCTCATCCACAGTGGGGCGGCAGTAGTTGTTTTCTGCTGCCACCTGAGCCAGAGCGGCCAGCACGTCCAGCTCTGCCACGGCGTTGGCTGTACGCTGGATGCGGTCGAGCTGGGCACCAATGCTTTCCAGCAGCTCATTGAACAGCCGGTGTTCCAGAGCGATCAGCCGCTCGTGGGCACCCAGGATCTTATTTTCCAGCTCCTTGAGCTCCTGTGTGATGTAGCGTTCGCCGGTGGTCAGGGTCTGCTTGCGGATGTAGCTCTCCGGTACCTGTGCCTTATAAGAGTTGCTGACCTCGATGAAATAGCCAAACACATGGTTATAGCCGATCTTCAGCTTGGGGATGCCGGTCTCCTGCCGCAGACGGGTCTCGAGCTGAGCCAGCACGCCCTTGGTGTTATCGCGGATGGAACGCAGCTCGTCCACCTCGGGGTGGTAGCCCTTGGCAATGACACCACCATCCTTCAGGGAAGAAGGTGCGTCAGGGTCCACAGCGGCATAGATCTTGTCCTTGATATCGCTCAGCGGGTCGATCCTGGAGACGATTTCGCTGAGTTCGGCGCAGCCGCAGCTCTCGGCCTGCTGGCGCAGGCTGGGCAGGCGCTCACAGGTCTGTGCCATGGCATAGATCTCTTTGGGCGTGGCTGAACCGTAGACCGTGCGGGTCATCATACGCTCCAGATCGGCGATGTAATGCAGTTCTTCGATCAGATCGCCGCGCTGTACGGTCTGATTGACCAGGCTTTCCACAGCATCCAGACGGTGGTTGATGGCATCGCTGGAAAGCAGCGGCTGCTCGATCCAGGTGCGGAGCAGCCGCTTGCCCATGGCAGTGCTGGTCTTGTCCAGCACCCAGAGCAGGGTCCCCCGCTTCTCGCGGCCCCGCAGGGTCTCGGTGAGTTCAAGGTTGGCCCGCGTCACCGGCGAAAGCTGCATATACTGGGCTTCATTGTAGCTGATGACGGTCTTCAGACGCTCCACACCTTTGATCTGGGTGGTGTGCAGGTATTCCAGAAGCGCGGCCATGGCAAACCGCACCAGACCTTTTTTGTCGATAGAGGTGGTCTCATCCCAATTGCGGCCAAACTGGTTTTCCAGCGAGATGGCCACCAGACCCGGGGCGTAGCGCTCCTCTTCCACCAGCTCCACAGAGCAGGTCATGTTCTTTTTGATATAGCCGGTCAGCTCACGGCTGTCCAGCATTCCGGGATTCATCAGCACCTCGCTGGGATGGTAGCGGCAGAGCTCCGCGATCACGGCAGGCACGATCTTCTCCCGTTTCAGCTCGGTGATGTGGGCCGTGCCGGTGGAAACATCGGCAAAACAGATGCCCGCCGCATTCCCTTTCAGAAAAATGCTTGCAATGTAGTTGTTTTTGTCATCCTGCAGCATACTGCTCTCGATGACAGTGCCCGGCGTGACCACCCGGATGATATCGCGCTTGACCAGTCCCTTTGCCTTGGACGGGTCCTCCATCTGCTCACAGATCGCCACCTTGTATCCCTTGGCGATCAGGCGGGCCACATAGCCCTCGTAGCTGTGGAAGGGCACGCCGCACATGGGGGCACGCTCTTCCATGCCGCACTGCTTGCCCGTCAGGGTCAGGTCCAGCTCCCGGGAGGCGGTCAGCGCATCGTCAAAGAACATCTCGTAAAAGTCGCCGATGCGGTAAAACAGGATCTCGTCCTTATACTGCTTCTTGATGTCCATATACTGCTGCATCATGGGCGACAGTTCTGCCATAATCGTTCACCTTTCCTGCGGGCTATGCCGCTTTGCTTCTTTCCGTCGGTTTGCAGTAAGTAACTGCGAATGGAAGGAAAACGCGGCCTGCGATTTGCAGCCGCGTTCTCATTTTACCTGTTAGTGGCAGCCTCCGCAGGTGGAGCAGCTGCCGGTGCAGGATTCACTGGGCTCCTGCACGGTCATGGGGTCGCCGCCGTTCATTGCGGTGTTGATGATGGCATCAATGTAGTTGACCAGGTTCTCGCAGTCGCGCTTTGCCTCGTTGTAAGCAGTCATACCCTCGTCAGCCATGATCTTGCCATACAGGTCGTTGACCTTGGTGTTCAGCTCGGCGATGCGCTCATCACTGCGCTCGCTCTTGCTGATCTCGTTGTTCAGATCCATGCGGGCCAGATTGAACTCCCCGATGAGATTCTGCAGCTCCTCATCCTTGTCGTTTGCCTTGCGGGCCTGATCCAGAGCCAGGTAACGGGGGTCAGTCTGCAGTGCCATGGCGGCGCGCTTGAACAGATCGATGCAATCCATAATCAAAAATCTCCTTTGATGTGTTTGTTTTTATAGTTAGATTATCATTGAGGCCGGTGTGCCCCGGGATCACGTTTCCAGTTCGCCCAGCAGGACGGTGGCGCGGGCACCGGTCAGGTGCACCTGTGCGTAGCTGCCCATCAGGGCGGGGTCTGCGGCAAACTCCACGGTCAGGTTGTTGTCCAACCGGCCGGAGAGGGTTCCATCGCTGCGGCCATAGCCTTCCACCAGCACCCGGACAGTCTGGCCCACCTGCTGCCGGACCAGATCCATTGCGATCTCGTCCTGCACCTTGAGCAGACGGGTCATCCGGTCGGTTTTCTCCGCGCGGGGGGTGGGGTCGGGCATTTCCGCTGCCTTGGTGCCGATGCGCTTGGAGTAGATAAAGGTGAACAGCTGCATGTAGCCGACTTTCTTCACAAGTTCCAGCGTGCCCTGGAAATCCTCCTCCGTTTCCCCGGGGAAGCCCACGATGATATCGCTGGAGAAGGTGATGCCGGGCACCTTTTTGCGGGCGTACTCGATCAGCTCCATGTACTGCCCGATGGTGTAATGGCGGTTCATCTTTTTCAGCAATTCATCCGAGCCGCACTGCACCGGCAGGTGCAGGTGTTTGCACAGGTGGGGCTGGGCCGCAATGGTATCCATCAGCTTGTGGCTGGCATCCTTCGGGTGGCTGGTCATAAAGCGGATCTGGTAATCGCCGGGCACAGCGCAGAGCAGATTGAGCAGATCAGCAAAGTCCACCTGTTCCTCCAGGCCCTTTCCGTAGCTGTTCACGTTCTGGCCCAGCAGAGTGATCTCCTTGTATCCTGCTTCCACCAGCTCCCGGAACTCCGCCAGGATATCGCCGGGCTTGCGGCTCTTCTCACGGCCCCGCACATAAGGTACGATGCAGTAGGTGCAGAAATTGTCGCAGCCGTACATGATGGGCAGCCATGCGCGGAACTCACTCTCGCGCCGGATGGGAATGTTCTCCACGATAACCGGGCGCTGGGCAGGCTCCATCAGCACGCGCTTATGCTTCTGCAGCTTCTGAGCAATGAGCTGGGGCAGCGTATCGATGCCATCCACGCCAAAGACCAGATCGACATAGGGATAGCTCTTGCGCAGCTTTTCCACCACATGTTTCTGGTTGGCCATGCAGCCGCACAGGCCGATCATCAGGCCGCGCTTTTTCTCCTTCAGGCCCTTCAATGCACCCACATTGCCGAACACTCGCTGCTCGGCGTGCTCCCGCACGGCGCAGGTGTTGAAGAGGATGAGGTCTGCATCCTCGGGCTTATCGCACAGGCCGTAGCCGATATCCACCAGCACGCCCTTGATGCGCTCGCCATCGTTGACGTTCTGCTGACAGCCATAGCTGTGTACAAAGGCCAGCGGCGGGGTATCGTAAGCCGCACGCACCAGCTCCGCCGCCGTTTCATTGTGTTCAAAGTTAATGTATTCCAATAAAAACCATCCTTATTTTTCAAAAGCTCTTTTTAGTATACCCTCTTTCTGCCATAAGGGCAAGTGGGAAACCGCAAATTTCAGAATCCTTCGGGGCAATTCAGCCTTCTGCCTGCTTTTTGGCGCACGCTTCACACAGACCGAACAGCACCACAGCGCAGTCCTGCACCACAACATCCTTCTGGCGGCGCACCAGCCTCATCACCTGTTTCTCGTCCACATCGGCATCCACCACGCCGCCGCAGGCCGTGCAGTAGAGGTGGCTATGCCAGCACAGGGTGTGATCAAAACGATCCGCCCTGCCCGGAATGGACACCCGGCGCACCATGCCTGCCTCCACCAGACTGTTCAGGTTGCGGTAGACAGTGCCCAGGCTCAGGCCCGGGCACTCCGGGGCCGCCTTATCAAAGATCTCTTCGGCGGTGGGGTGGTCGCAAAGCTGCTCCACGGTGTGCAGCACCAGCTCCCGCTGTTTGGAATAACGCATCTTCCTCTCTCCTTCTCTTCCCTTTATACGTTCTCTTCGCCCTTGATCCGCGCCCAATACGCGCGGGAGGCCTGCTCGTTCTTGTTTTCCCCAAAGATGTAGTATTTTGTATTCTTGAGCACATCCGGCAGATACTGCTGCTCGACCCAGTGGTTGGGGTAATCGTGGGCGTACTTGTAATTCTGGCCCTTTACCAGCGCATCCTCCCCGTCATAGTGCTTGTTCTGCAGCTGGCGGGGAATGGGCCCGGTACGCCCGGCCTGCACATCCGCAATGGCGGCGTTGATGGCATCGTGGGCGCTGTTGGATTTGGGGCTGGTCGCCACCAGCACAACTGCATCCGCCAGGGCCAGCCGCGCTTCGGGCAGGCCCACCGCGTTGGCGATATCCACCGCCGCCTTTACGATGGGGATGATCTGCGGGTAGGCAAGGCCCACGTCCTCGCAGGCGCACACCATAAGCCGACGGCAGGCAGAGGGCAGATCCCCGGCTTCCAGCAGCCGGGCCAGATAGTGGAGCGCTGCATCCGGGTCGGAGCCGCGCATGGATTTCTGGTAAGCCGACACGATATCATAGTGGTCATCGCCGTCCCGGTCGTACCGCATGGCAGTGCGGCGGGTGACCTGCTGGATCATATCCAGCGTGATGTGTTTTCCCTCCGGTTCGGGAGCCGCCGCCGTCACTGCAAAATCAAGGCAACCCAGTGCCTTGCGCAGATCTCCACCCGCGCTCTCGGCAAGATAGGCACAGGCATCGTCCTCCATCCGGATGGGCGTACCCTCGCTCTCTGAAAGCTTTTTCAGGGCGTTCCGCAGCCCCTGCTCCACATCCGCAGCTGTCAGCGATTTGAACTCGAACACGGTGCAGCGGGAAAGCAGTGCATTATAGATGTAAAAATAAGGGTTCTCAGTGGTGGAGGCGATCAGGGTCACCGTGCCGTCCTCAATGCACTCCAGCAGGCTTTGCTGCTGCTTCTTGTTCAGATACTGGATCTCATCGAGGTACAGCAGGATGCCCCCCGCCCCGGCCAGTGTGCCGATATCCTTGAGCACTGCCTTGATATCCCCCGTGCCGCAGGAAGTGCCGTTGAGCTTGTGCAGCGTCATGCCGCTGTTCTCGGCAATGATGCGGGCCACGGTGGTCTTGCCAGTGCCGGACGGGCCGTAAAAGATCATGTTGGGGATGCGGCCGCTCTCGATGGTGCGGCGGAACACCCGCCCCGGGGCCAGCAGATGCTGCTGGCCGCAGACTTCGGCCAGCGTTTTGGGGCGCATACGCTGCGCCAGCGGTTCATTCATCGGGCGTTCCCTCCTGTACTGCCCTGCTGTTCTGCATGGGCCTTATATAGAAATAGTATACCTCATTTTTACACGAACAGCAAGAGCAATAATGAAAATCATTCTCAGATGGATACCACAAACCCCATTTACAAAAAAGTCGAAACATGCTATTATCATAGTACATTTACGGGAAACGAGGGGTTCAGATGAAGAAAGCCGCTGCGGCAGAAGATCTCTCTGCCAAAAAGGAGCTGGCGCTCCAGGTTATCGACCGGCTGAAAACAGAATATCCGGATGCAGCCTGCACGCTGGATTACGACCACGCTTGGCAACTGCTGGTCAGCGTCCGGCTGGCGGCCCAGTGCACCGATGCCCGGGTGAACATTGTGGTACAGGACTTGTTTGCAAAATACCCCAGTGTAGCAGCATTGGCTGCGGCAGAGCCCGAGGAGATCGAAGCCATTGTCAAGCCCTGTGGGCTGGGCCGCAGCAAGGCCCGGGATATCTCGGCCTGTATGCGGGTGCTGCGGGATAAATACAACTGCAAAGTGCCCACCACCTTTGAAGAGCTGCTGGCACTGCCCGGCGTGGGCCGCAAGAGCGCCAACTTGATCATGGGTGATGTGTTCTGCAAGCCCGCCATCGTCACAGACACCCACTGCATCCGGCTGTGCAATAAAATCGGGCTGGTGGATGGCATCAAGGAGCCGCAGAAGGTGGAGATGGCCCTGTGGAAGATCATTCCGCCGGAGGAAGGCAGTGACCTTTGCCACCGCTTTGTGATGCATGGCCGGGCTGTCTGCAACGCCCGCAAACCCGAATGTGAAAAGTGCTGTCTGAACGACATCTGCCGGTACGCGGCAGAAAATGTCGTTCTTACAAAAGAAACCAAGGAGGCTTCTGTATGATTACATTGTCTATCCTGATCGTCCTTGCCTTGATCTGCGCTCTGGTGGGCGTGCTGATGGGCCTGTTCTCTCTGATCGGCCTGCTGGCTTCCCTGCTCGTGGGCGTGCTGGTAGGCGCTCTGGCCGGTCACATCGCCAACCGCTTTATGGGCACCCAGACTTCCACCGGCCGCAACATCGTGCTGGGTATTCTGGGCAGCTTTGTGGGCGAGTTCCTGTTCGGCCTCATCGGCATCCATGCCACCGGCAGCATCAGCTCCTTTGTTATCTCGGTGCTGGGTGCCTGCGTCTGCATCTGGGTGGATAACCGACTGTTCCACGATCGTTGACCGATTTTCTTTGGTTGTTTGTCTTTGCTCTCCCCTCCGGGAGAGCTTTTTTATTTTCAGCCCCTTGACAGTTATATCGAGAAGTGATATAATACATCCATGATATATCGCATGGCGATACAAAGCGAGGTGATATAATGGAAAATCCGGCACTGACGGAATCCACCTACTACATCCTGCTTTCCCTCTATCATCCGCGGCATGGCTACGGCATCATGCAGGAGACCCAGCAGCTCTCCGGCGGAAGGGTACGGCTGGCTGCCGGAACCCTGTACGGTGCCCTGAATGCCCTGTGCGAAAAGGGGTGGATCTCTCCCCTGCCCATGGAATGCGGAAGCCGCAAAAAAGAATACCAATTGACCTCCGCCGGGCTGAAGGTGCTCAAACAGGAGTTGGTCCGGCTGGAGGAGCTTGCTGCCAATGGCCGCGCCATTTTACAGGAGGAACAGGTATGAGTGAAACAAAAACGCTGCATCGGAATTTCTGGGTCTGGGAATTTGAAAAAGAAGAACGCTGGCTCAACGAAATGGCGCAGGAGGGCTGGGCCCTGCAGAATGCCGGGTTCTGTACCTACACCTTTGAAAAGACGGAACCCGGCCAGTACATCATCCGGCTTGCCATGCTGGACAGTTCCCCGGATTTTGAAAGTTTCATGGAAGAGTTGGAAGCACAGAGCGTTGGGCATTGCTTCAGTTGGGGATATTTCCGCCGCAGCGCCCAGCTAGGTCCCTTTGATCTGTTTTCGGATGTGGATTCTCGTATCTCCCACCTGAACAAAATTGGACAGATGGTAAGGCTGCTCTGTCTGGCAAACCTTATCATCGGCGTTACCAACACCTTCAGCGGTGCATCGCTGGCATGGCTGAACCTGCTTTGCGCCACGTTTTTGGCCTACGGGCTGGGACGTATCAGCAGCAAACGAGAGAGTCTGGTGGAAGAACGTCAGCTCCACGAGTGATTTTTCTCCTTGATGTGCAGGATCTTCAGAGTTTTCAAAAAGTTCATTTTTACCCGCTTGCATTCCGATGCAGGCGGGTATATTATTGTCATTAGCAAATAGTTATCATGTGTTAAGCATTTGTATCTGTTAAGTGATAAGGAGGGATCGTATGCCGCAGAAGAGCGCACCGGAACTGTTCGCCTTGGTCCATTATCTGCATCGGCTGAGCACGGAAGGCAAACGCGGTGCCAAAATGGCACTGGAAAGCTGCCCCAAGTGTCATTTCATCATGCTGGAAGGCGTGCTGATGACCATTGAAGAGCATGGCCAGAATGGCACCATCTATGTTTCCGATCTGGCTGCCGCCGTCAAACAGCCCCTGCCCGCTGTTTCCCGCGCGCTGCGCCAGCTGGAGCAGGATGGACTCATTGAGCGGATCACAGATCCCAATGACCGCCGCAAAACGCTGGTGCGCCCCACGGAAAAGGGGCTGGATGCCAGCCGCCAGGTCGAGGCCGCAATCAGCCGTTACTTTGAGCGGGTCATCTGCCGCATCCCGGAAGAGCAGCGGGAGCAGCTGTTTTCCCTGACCGGTGTGCTGTTGGAGGCTGTGGAAGCGGAAAATGCGGAGCAACAAGCAAAATTGAAGGGAGAAAACGAAAATGGGTAAAATTTTCAAGCAGCTGGCCCGCCACTGGGCCGCCTGCCTTGCCGTGGTGGCTCTGCTGTTCGTGCAGGCCTACTGCGACCTTTCCCTGCCGGATTACACGAGCAAGATCGTGGACACCGGCATCCAGCAGGGCGGCATTGAAAGCCCCCTGCCGGAGACTGTGCGCCAAAGCACACTGGATGCCCTCTCGCTTTTGATGAGCGAAGAGGATGCAGACGCGCTGCAGAATGCCTACGGATATTATCTTCAGGACGACGGTGTTCTGAAGCTCCGCAGTGACCTGACCGATGCCGAGCGCACGGCTCTGGAGGAGGCCGTTACCACACCGGATATCGTGCTGTATATGGCGGCGGCGCAGAATGCCAACGCCCCTGCCGGGCAGAACGCTGCCGCCATGGCTCCGCTGTCCGGCTATCAGAGCGAGGACGAGACGGCCGGGGCTGAAGCAGAAACCATGACCGTTGCTCCTACGGCGGAGGATCTGGATGCCGTTTGTGGCCAGTTCACAGCCCTGGCCCAGATGCCCGGTTTTTCCCGGGAAATGATCCAGCAACAACTGGCCAGCGCCATGGAACAGGTGGACGAGACCACCCTTTCCAGCATGGCAAGTCAGGCCACCCTGCTGGTCAGTCTGGAATATGAGGCACAGGGCGTTTCCCATAATGTACAGATGGCCTACCTCTTCCGTGTGGGCGGCCAGATGCTGGCCCTGACCCTGCTGATGGTGGTCGTTGCCATTCTGGTGGGCCTGATTGCCTCCCGCGTTTCGGCTTCCATCGGCCGGGAGCTGCGCAGAGAGACCTTCTCCTCGGTCATCCACTTTTCCAACGCGGAGATCGAGAATTTCTCCACCGCTTCCCTGATCACCCGCACCACCAACGATATCCAGCAGGTGCAGTTCACCTGTGTCATCCTGCTGCGCATGGTGGCCTACGCTCCCATTCTGGGCATCGGCGGCGTGATGCACGTCACCCAGGGCAACACCGGCCTTGCCTGGATCATCGTGCTGGACGTGGCCGCTCTGTTTCTGCTCATCACGGTTCTGATGAGCATCGCCATGCCCAAGTTCAAGATCATGCAGACGCTGGTGGACAAGCTGAACCTCGTCAGCCGCGAGATTCTGACCGGCGTGATGCCGGTGCGTGCGTTCAGCCGCGAATCCTTTGAGGAAAAGCGTTTTGATGCTGCCAGCCGGGAGCTGATGGGCACCCAGCTGTTCACCAACCGCGCCATGGTAGCCATGATGCCCTTTATGACCCTGATCATGAACGGCACCAGCCTGCTCATCGTCTGGTTCGGCGGCAAGGCCATGGATGCCGGAAACATGCAGGTGGGCGAGATGATCGCATTCATCACCTACACCATGCAGATCGTCATGTCTTTCCTGATGCTGGCCATGGTGGCCGTGATGCTTCCCCGTGCCGGTGTGGCTGCTGACCGTATTGACGAGGTCTGCCGCACCAAGGCTTCCATCCATGATCCCAACGCTGCCACCGCAAAGCCCGCCCTTGAAAAGAAGGACTGGGATGGCGTGGTCCGGTTCGAGGATGTCAGCTTCCGCTTTCCCGGTGCCGACAGCGATGCGCTGGAGCACATCAGCTTTACCGCAAACCCCGGCGAGACCACAGCCATCATCGGCTCCACCGGCTGCGGCAAATCCAGCCTGCTCAACCTCATCCCCCGCTTTTATGATGTCACCGGCGGCCGCGTGACCATCGACGGCATCGATGTGCGGGAGATGCCGCAGGAGCAGCTCCACAGCCTTTTGGGCTATGTGCCCCAGAAGGGCGTTCTGTTCAGCGGCACCATCGAGAGCAACCTGAAATTCGGCGGTGCGCAGATCACCGATGCGGGCATGAAGAAGGCGGCTTCCATCGCACAGGCCACCGAGTTCATCGACGCAAAGCCCGAGGGCTATGCAAGCCCCATTGCACAGGGCGGCTCCAACGTGTCCGGCGGCCAGAAGCAGCGTCTCTCCATCGCCCGCGCCATTGCCAAGGAGCCGAAGATCTATCTGTTCGACGACAGCTTCTCTGCCCTTGACTACAAGACGGATGTCACCCTGCGCCGTGCGCTGAAGGAAGAGACTGACAACGCCACCGTGATCATCGTGGCACAGCGCATTTCCACCGTCCTCCACGCCAATCAGATCCTGGTGCTGGACGACGGCAGGCTGGTGGGCAAGGGTACTCATGCTCAGCTCATGGCCACCTGCCCTGAATATCAGGAGATCGCCAGGAGCCAGCTGAGCCAGAAGGAGCTCAACCTGCAGGACCTGAACCCCGGAAAGGAGGATGAGTGATATGCCGAGACCCGGAAAACAGACCACCGAGCGCGCCAAGGATTTCAAGGGCACTCTGCGGCAGCTCCTCAGCGCATTGAGCCAGTATAAGCTCTCCCTCATCGTTGTGATGGTCTTTGCCATCCTTTCCACCATCTTCAATATCGCAGGCCCCAAAATTCTGGCCAAGGCCACCACGGCCCTTGCCACCGGCTGGATCGCCAAGCTGCGGGGGATCGGCAGCATCGACTTTGCCTACATCGGCAAGATCCTGCTCACCCTGCTGGCTATGTACCTCTGCTCCGCAGCATTCAGCTTCATTCAGGGCTGGCTGATGACCGGCCTTTCCCAGAAGGTCTGCTACGATTTCCGCCGCCAGATCAGCGAGAAGATCAACCGTCTGCCGCTGGCCTACTTTGAAAAGCGGACGGTCGGCGAGGTGCTCTCCCGCATCACCAACGATGTGGACACCCTGGGCCAGAGCCTGAACCAGAGCGTGACCCAGCTCATCACCAGCATTACCACCATGATTGGCGTGCTGATCATGATGCTGTCCATCAGCCCCAAAATGACTCTGATCGCACTGCTCATCCTGCCCGTCTCTCTGGTACTGGTGATGCTGGTGGTCAGGTTCAGCCAGAAATACTTCAAGGCCCAGCAGGCCACCCTGGGCGTTGTGAACGGTCAGGTGGAGGAGGTCTACTCCGGCCACAACGTCATCAAAGCTTTCAACCGGGAGGCCGCCGTGCTGGAGGACTTCAACGCCGCCAACGACAAGCTGTTTGAATCTGCCTGGAAGAGCCAGTTCCTTTCCGGCCTGATGCAGCCCATTATGAACTTTGTGGGCAACCTGGGCTATGTGGCTGTTGCCATCGTCGGCAGCATCTTTGCCGCCAACGGCATCATCACCATCGGCGATATCCAGGCTTTTATCCAGTATGTCCGCAATTTCACCCAGCCCATCCAGCAGCTGGCACAGGTGTCCAACATGCTGCAGAGCATGGCCGCCGCTGCCGAGCGCGTGTTCGAGTTCCTGAACGAGCCCGAAGAGGATCAGCTGGCCGACCCTGCCCGCCGGGCAGACCCTGCCTGCATCGATGGTCAGGTCACCTTTGACCATGTCCGGTTCGGTTATGTGCCCGAAAAGACCATCATCCACGATTTCAGCTGTAAGGTGCAGCCCGGCCAGAAGGTCGCCATCGTTGGCCCCACCGGTGCCGGCAAGACCACCATGGTCAAGCTGCTCATGCGGTTCTACGATGTAGATTCCGGCTCCATCACCCTGAACGGCCACGACATCCGCGACTTTGACCGCAGTGCCCTGCGCGAGGGCTTCGGCATGGTGCTGCAGGACACCTGGCTGTTCAAGGGCACCATCATGGAAAATATCCGCTATGGCCGTCTGGATGCCACCGACGAAGAGGTCATTGCCGCCGCCAAGGCCGCCAATGCCGACCACTTCATCCGTACCCTGCCCGGCGGCTACCAGATGGAGCTGAACGAGGACGCTTCCAACGTCAGTCAGGGCCAGAAGCAGCTGCTGACGATCGCCCGGGCCATTCTGGCCGACAACCGCATTCTGATCCTGGACGAGGCCACCAGCAGCGTGGACACCCGCACCGAGCAGCGCATCCAGACTGCTATGGACAACCTGATGCGGGGCCGTACCAGTTTCGTCATCGCCCACCGCCTGTCCACCATCAGGGATGCCGACCTGATCCTGGTCATGCGGGACGGCGACATTGTGGAGCAGGGCACCCACGACCAGCTCATTGAGGCCGGCGGTTTCTACGCTGACCTGTACAACAGCCAGTTTGAGGATGTTGTGGATTAAACCACGCTCCCTTCTTTGAAAAAGGCTCAGGTTTCGATCAAAAACCTGAGCCTTTTTCTTTTGTCAATTTCTACCGGATGTGCTATACTTATTTTTGTGTCTTGAAGTAGGAAAGGAGTAACCACTCATGGAAACCACTCAAAAGCCCTACGCATTCAGCCGCAAGGTATTCTGCGAGGGGATGCGGGATGGCGTACCCATTGCGCTGGGCTATTTTGCTGTCTCGTTCTCATTGGGCATTGCAGCCCGCAATGCGGGGCTGACCCCCATTCAGGGCTTTTTTGCAAGCCTGTTCAACAATGCTTCTGCCGGTGAATATGCAGCCTTTTCGCTGATCGCCGCCGGTGCCGCCTATCTGGAAGTTGCCATCATCACCCTGATCGCCAACGCGCGCTACCTGCTGATGAGCTGCGCTCTGGCCCAGAAATTTGCCCCAGGCACGCCGTTCTTCCACCGGCTCATCATCGGCTACGATGTCACCGACGAGCTGTTTGGCATCACGATCGCACGGCCAGGCTATCTGAACCCGTTCTACACCTACGGTGCCATTGCGCTGGCGGCACCCGCCTGGGCCATGGGCACAGCGCTGGGCATCATTGCGGGCAACCTGCTGCCGGTGCGTGTGGTCAGCGCCCTGAGCGTGGCCCTGTACGGCATGTTCCTGGCCATCATCATTCCCCCCGCCCGGAAGAACAGGGTCGTTGCCGTGCTGGTGATGCTGAGCTTTGCCCTGAGCTTTGCCTGCGGCTGCCTGCCCGGCATCGCTTCCCTTTCGGACGGCACCCGCACCATCCTGCTGACGGTGCTGATCTCCTGCGGGGCAGCCGTTTTGTTCCCTGTTACACCCGAAGCACCGGAAACTACCGGAACTGAGGAGGTGCAGGCATGACCTACAATAATTGGGTCTATATCGCCGTGATGGCCGCCGTTTCTTACGCCATCCGTGTGCTGCCGCTGACCCTTATCCGCAAACCCATCAAAAACCAGTTCATCCAGTCCTTTCTCTACTATGTGCCCTATGTGACGCTGGCCGTGATGACCTTCCCGGCCATCATCAACGCCACCCAGAGCTCCATTGCCGGTGCAGCCGCGCTGGTAGTGGGCATTGCCGCCGCATGGTTCGGAGCCAGTCTGTTTCAGGTGTCCGTCTCCTGCTGTGCCGTGGTGCTTGTGCTGGAACTGTTTTTGGTGCACTGAGCATGAAGATCTTAATTTCCGGCTCCTCCGGCTTTGTGGGTTCCCGGGTACTGCACCAGTGGCAGGGCCGTGCAGAGCTTTTCACCTTCCCGCGCGGATCTCTGGCTGCTGCCGATGAATCCGCCATTCGCCGTTTTGCGGAAACCGTGCAGCCTGATGTCATCCTGCATCTGGCGGCATTGTCCGATACCGGCTACTGCCAGCAGCACCCGGAGGAATCCCAGCGTGCCAACGTTGAACTGCCTGTCTGGATGGCAAAGGCTGCACGGGACACCGGGGCCAAACTGATCTCATTCAGCTCGGATCAGGTGTACGCAGGTGTGACCCAACCCGGCCCCCTGCCCGAAACGCTGCCACTCTCCCCCGCCAACACCTATGGCCGCCACAAACTGGAGGCCGAGGAGCGGGTCCTTGCGCTCTGCCCGGAGGCAGTGCTTCCGCGGGCCCCGTGGATGTACGATCTGCCCGGTGATGGCCTGCCCCTCCGGGGCAATCTGCCGCTGAACCTGCTGCAGGCCGCACAAAACGGTACTCCCGTTCGCTTTTCGCCACACGATCACCGGGGTGTCAGCTGGGTGCGGGAAGTGGTGGAACATCTCTTCCCCGCCTTGCAGCTGCCCGGCGGTGTGTACAATTTTGGCAGCGGGAACGATGCCGACATGGTCACAACGGCCCGGCAGTTTGCCGAAGCGCTGGGCGTGCAGGTGCAGATTGAGCCTGCTGATTTCTCCCGCAACCTTGTGATGGACAGCTCAAAGCTGGCCGCACAGGGGATTCGATTCCATGATACATTGAGCAGTTTTGAAGGCTGTTTGAAACGGACCAAACCTCTCAGTCGCGCTGACGCGCGCCAGCTCCCCTAATAGGGGAGCCCTTGGCATAAACAGAAAGCCACCCGGTCACAGACGGAAACGCTGCGACCGAGTGGCTTTTGTGATGTTACAGCAGAATACAGATCAATCCGGTGCAGCCATCGTTGATGACCTGTTCCAGCGTTTCCTGCAGGCGGGTGCGGGCTTCCTGCGGCATGTGGAGGAGCTTGTTCTGCAATCCCTCATTCACCAGTTCATGCAGGCTCTTGCCAAAGATGTTCGATTCCCACAGTCTCTCCGGGTCGGCTTCAAAATCGCCCAGCAGGCTCTGCACCAGATCCTCGCTCTGCTTCTCGGTGCCCACAATGGGGCTGATTTCGGTATGGATAACGGCTTTCATCATATGGATGGAGGGTGCGCTGGCTTCCAGCCGGACACCGTACCGTCCACCCTGCCGGACGATCTCCGGTTCCTCCAGCGAGAGCTCCTCAATGCTGGGCATCACGATGCCGTAGCCGGTGGCTTCCACCTGTTCCAGTGCACTGCGGATCTTCTCGTACTCCCGCTTTGCCCGGGATAGCTCAATGATGCAGGGCATCAGGCCCGCTTCGTCGCCAATTTCCAGCCCCGTCTGCTCACTGAGGACGCGGTAGAACACCTCTGGCTTCAGCAGAACGGTCACCCGCACCACGCCATCGGAAAGGTTCATGCCGCTCAGGGCGGACTCCTGCACCGAATCCCCGGCCAGCGCTCCGGCACTGTTCTGGGCCGGAACATCCTTCATCCGGCTGATCTTCTCTGAAAACTGGAGCGCCGCCGTGTAGATCTCGTTCTGGAGCCAGTGGCCCTTTTCCAGCATCGTCACCCAGCGGGGGATGGTAAAATCCAGCTCCCGCACCGGAAATTCGTAGAGGACACGCTGCAGGATGGACAGCAGGTCATCTTTCTGCAGGTCCAGACAGCTCACCGGTAGGACCGTGCGTCCGTATGCCTGTTCCAGTTCTGCGGCCAGAACCTTTGTCTCCGGAGCATCCGGGCGGGTGCTGTTGAGCAGGATGACAAAGGGTTTGCCCAGCGCTTCCAGCTCTTCCACCACCCGCTTTTCGGCGGGCAGGTAGTTTTCCCGGGGGATCTCGCTGATGGAGCCATCGGTGGTGACCACGATGCCGATGGTGGAGTGATCCCGGATGACCTTGCGGGTACCGGTTTCAGCGGCAAGGTCAAAGGGGATTTCTTCCTCGAACCAGGGGCTTTTGACCATGCGGGGCTTCTCGTCCTCCTCGTGGCCCATAGCTCCCTCCACCATATAGCCCACACAGTCGATGAGCCGGATGCGGCATTCCCCGCCGCCCTCCAGTTGGAGCGGCACGGCCTGCTCCGGAATGAACTTCGGCTCTGTGGTCATGATCGTTCGCCCTGCCGCCGACTGCGGCAGCTCATCCCGGGCCCGGAGCTTTGCGTCCGCCGGGCCGATGGCAGGCAGCACCAGCTGCTCCATAAACTGCTTGATGAGGGTGCTCTTGCCGGTACGCACCGGCCCCACCACCCCGATCAGGATCTCCCCGCCGGTGCGTGCCCCGATCTCCCGGCAGACAGTGGCTTCCAAACACTCCTGTTTTTCCAAATTGCTCTCTCCTCTCTCCCGTCCGCACCGGGCGGCAAGGCCGCACCTTCTGCGTCTGCTTCTCGGAAACAGTCTATTCGGACAGGCGGCGAGATATGAGCGGCACCTAGCGAAAAAGCGTCGGTTGACGGAAAAATCCCTCTGCGCTACAATAGAGAAAACTGTATGGAAAGGCGGGACGCAGATGGAGTGGAAGGTTTATTTTGAGGACAATCCGGGCTGTCACCGCCCGCATCGGGGCCGCCCCGGGCAGGAAGTGTCCTGCGGGGCACACTCGGTGTGGGGCGGGCAGCATTTCATCATCCCGGCGATTTACCTTTGTGGAAAAGGGCTGGTTGTAGACATCTGCCGCCGGGTGGAGCGTGAAGCGATCGAAGCGCATTACCAGAAGTTGGCCGCTTATGAAGGGATGGATATTGACGAATGCCCGCCGGAAGTTGTCGAACTGGCCGAAGCCGAGGACCCGTTTGGTTCTTTTGACTATCTGCCAGGTGTAGCCATCAACGGCAAAACCGTGGAGTACAGCCGCGGTGCCGGGGAATACTATAACCCCCTCCGCTCCGAAGAGGAGATCGTTTGCAGCGGTGAACAGGCCGCGCGGGACATCGTGAAGCACTACGGGCTTGACCCGGAACAAGGCTGGGATCTCCGGCAGTGGAGCTTTCCCTGGGCGACAAAGCGCAGGCCGGCCCACATCACCAGCCTGACACTGACCCTCACCCAGCGGGAACAGCCTGCCGAAGCGGTGCAGTTCACGGCAGCGCCCGGAAAGGTCGTGGAGTTTGCCCACCCCGTCACCGGTGTGCCCTGCGTGCTGACGGTCAAAGACCTGAAACCGGCCCGGCTGCCGGAGAATGACCTCCCCCACATGGGGCCGCCCATGGAATGGCCCCGGGAATTTGTGGAAATGACTTACACCCTGACCCCCGTCGTGACCACCGGCTGGGTGCAGGTGAACGACTGCGCCTCTAGTGATAAACCCATCCGGAAAAGCGACGCACCCACGGAAGATGGAGCCATTGGCATCATCGGCGGGGCAGACGGCCCAACGGCGATCTTTGTGAGCGGAAAGCAGCAGGGTGATACCCGCACCGCCTGTTCCTCGCTCCACTTTGCGCCGGTGGAACCGGAAAATATCCGGTGGAAGGTGACCTACTACCAGAAGCAGCTCCCAGATGAAACTATAGCGCTCTTATAACGAAAAGACAGGCGGCACCAACCGAAGTTGGATGCCGCCTGTTTTACTGTTCAGATCAACTTGATGGCCACCGCCTCGCTGGTGCGGTCCTGGGCTTCGTTGGTATGCTCGGGGTCATCCAGCATATAGCGGAGCAGAAGCACCTCGCCCACATAAAGCACCGCCACCTTGATGGGGATGCTGCCGGAATCCAGCGGGCTTTCCTGCGCGCCGCACCGCAGCACCACATCCGCCATGGCTGCGCCGGGCGAATCCTCATAATGGGTGAGCAGAATGATCTTTGCGCCGGATGCCTTGGCCGTACGCAGCGTTTCCAGCATATCGCGGGTCGCGCCGGAATAGGAGATAAAGAGCACCACATCCTCCGGGCCCATCAGGCTGGCAGCCAGGATCTGCAGATGACTGTCCCCTGCGGTGCGGAACTTGTTGGACAGGCTGGAAAAGCGGGCGCAGATATCGTTGGCCAGCAGCATACTGCCGCCCTGACCCAGGCAGAACACCTGCCGCGCGGCACGCATCAGATCCACAGCCTGCTCCACGGCTTCGGGCGAAAGAGAATTCTGGGTGCCGTTGATGGCAGTGAGAAACAGGCCGCTGGCGTGCTCACACAGGCTGGCGGTGGTAGCGCCCGGCTCCGGCTCATGCTGGTTGACCAGCGCACCGGTGGCGTTGGCCTGCGCCAGCGAAATGCGCATCTCATGGTAGCCCTCAAAGCCCAATGCCCGGCAGAAGCGGAACACCGTTGCCTCTGCTACCTTGCATTCCCGCGCAAGGGAGGAAATGGAAAGGTACTGTGCCTCGTCGGCATGGTGGACAAGGTAATCTGCCACAGCACGGCCGGATTTTGTCAGTTCGTCCTGCCTTTGCTGCAGCAGCTCCCAGAAGTTCGTGGTCGTAGACATGATGGTCTCCTTTTTCCTGCTCCGTTTCCCGCCGGAAGGGCCGGCCGCACATGCCAACACCATTGTCGGGAAGTTTTCCTTTAAGAAAAGTATAAAAGAATCCCCGCCGCTTGGCAAGAGGGGCTTTGACTACAAATTCACGATCGTTTCTGTGCAGAGCGCCCAAATTTGCCGCATTAGTATGACTTATTTGTGAAAATCCTTTTCAATTTGCCGGATTTTCCCCTCTTTTTTGAGTGAAAACTATTTTCACCAGCGAAAAGCGTGATTTTTCTACAATGGTTACAAAATAGCTACAACTTTCAAAATTTCCGTGAATCCTGCCCAAAAGACCAGTCTTCTCGCTAAAATTGTGCGACATCCACAAGAAAATCCTTTCATTATTGGGCAGACAGCCGATAGACAAAATGAAAATATTTTTCTATAATAAGGCCAATAGAAGCGGTTCCCACACGAGGGCCGCAGAGCAGAATCGCACTACATCAATGAGTAAGGAGAAGTTTCTTATGAAAAACAGTATCTCTCGCCGCTCTTTCCTGAAGGCCGTGGGTGCCCTGAGTGCAGCCGGTGCACTGGCCGCATGCGGCGGCAGCTCCTCCAGCAGCACTGCTGCTTCCTCCACTGCAGCTTCTGCAGCGGCAAGCACCGCAGCTGGCGCAAACATCAAGCTGTGGACATACCCCATCGGCGGCTGGGGCAAGGACGAGACTGTGCAGGAGCTGATCTCCAGCTTCAACGCAAAATATCCCGACATCAAGGTCACCGTTGAGTACCTGGATTACACCAATGGTGATGACCAGGTCAACACCGCCATCGAGGGCGGCAGCGCACCCGACCTGATCATGGAAGGTCCCGAACGTCTGGTTGCCAACTGGGGCAAGAAGGGCGTTATGGCTCCCCTGAACGACCTGTGGACCGACGATGCCAAGAAGGACATTTACGAGTCCGTTGAGTCCGCCTGCAAGGACACTGCCGGCAACTACTACGAGTATCCCCTGTGCATGACCGCACACTGCATGGCCGTGAACATGACCAAGGTCAAGGAAGTGGGCGCAGACCAGTACATTGATACTGATAAGCACACCTGGAGCACCGATGGCTTCCTCAAGACCGTTGACGCACTGTACAATGGCGGTTATGAGAATGTTGCAGCCATCTACTGCAGCGGCCAGGGCGGCGACCAGGGCACCCGCGCGATCATCAACAATATGTACGGCGGCACCTTCACCGATGCCGAGCACACCAAGTACACCGCTGACTCCCCCGAGAACATCAAGGCCATCCAGGCTCTGTACGATGCCAAGGGCGTAAACTTTGACGCTTCCATCAACGGCGGCGAGGAGATCACCCTGTTCCGCAACGGTACCCTGCAGATGGCATTCTGCTGGAACATTGCACAGCAGCTGAACTCCGACAACAACGACGCCGGCCTGACCAACAGCGGCGACGAGATCTTCCCCATGGCCTTCCCCACCGAGAGCGGCGATCCCAAGCTGTGCGGTGGCATCTGGGGCTTCGGCATCTTCGACAACGGCGACGAGGCCAAGATCGAAGCCGCCAAGACCTTTATCGACTTCATCGCTGCTGACCCCGACCAGGTTGGCGCAAGCGTTCTGGCTTCCACCTACTTCCCCGTTCGTGAGAGCGTTGGCGACATCTACGCCGGCAACGACATTATGAGCGAGTACACCAAGTTCATGGGCTTCCTGGGCGATTACTACCAGATCACCCCGGGCTGGGCAACTGCTCGTACCGAGTGGTGGAACATGCTGCAGCGCGTTGGCACCGGCGAGCCCGTTGAGCAGGCCGTTGCTACCTTTGTTGAGAACGCAAATGCTGCCGCTACTGCCGAGGCATAAGCGCACCACCTGAGTTTTTCATCGCAACGTTATAAACCTTGCCCCTTCCTCGATAATCCCGGCGAGGGAGGGGCATTCTTTTTGCAAGTTCCGTCGGGAGCCGGTCATTTTACCGGAGCTAAACGAAAGGTTTGGTGATTTTCTTGGCTGCTACCACCGTAAAAGTCAAAGAGCCAAAGCGCAGCCGCGCACTGGTCCGGCAGGAGACCATCGCATCCTATCTCTTCCTTCTGCCCAGCCTGATCTTCTTTCTGGGGTTCGTCATCTACCCCATGATCCTCTGCGTGGTCACGAGCTTCTTTGATTCCACCATGAACCGCGCCGATGTCTTTGTCGGCCTTGCAAACTACAAAGAGCTGTTCGCCGATAAGATCTTCCTGGGCGCTCTGAAGAACACCTTCATCATCGTTATCGTGTCGGTGCCTGTGACCTGCGCCTTCTCGCTGTGGGTCAGCTCCGCCATCGTGGATCTGCCCGAGTGGGCCACCAGCCTTTTCCGCTGCGTGTTCTACTTGCCCGTTGTCACCGGTTCCGTTGCCGTTACCGTTGTCTGGAAGTGGATGTACAACAATTACTACGGCATCTTCAACTATCTGGGCAAGACGCTGGGTCTGATCGACAAGAACATCAACTGGCTGGGCGACGAGCGGTTCGCTCTGGGCTGCATCATCCTCATCCTGCTGACCACCTCTGTGGGCCAGCCCATCGTTCTGTATGTTTCTGCCCTGGGCAACGTGGACCAGTCCATCGTGGAGGCTGCCGAAGTGGACGGCGCGACCGATTTCCAGTGCTTCTGGAAGATCAAGTGGCCCGCCATCATGCCCACCACCCTGTACATTCTGGTCATTACCACCATCAACTCCTTCCAGTGCTTTGCGCTGATCCAGCTGCTGACTTCCGGCGGCCCCAACCACAGCACCGATACCATCATGTACTACATCTACTACACCGCGTTCAAGCTGTACCGCTACGGCTACGGCAACGCCATGGGTGTTGTGCTTGCCATCATCATTGCCATCCTGTCTGCTATCCAGTTCAAGGTTGGCAACCAGAATAATTGAGGAGGTGCGTAACAATGAGTGCAACTGCTGCAACCGCAAAAAAGCAAAAGCCCTTGAAGCGTCACCCCAGCAAGCTCAAGCAGGCCAGCGCCTATACCATCCTGACCCTGATCCTGATCAGCATCGTGGCCGTGACCTTTGCGTTCCCGCTGTACTGGATCATCACCGGCTCCTTCAAAACCGGTGCAGCCATCAACTCCACCACCCCCGAGTGGTGGCCCCATGAGTGGGTGCTGACCAACTACCAGAAGCTGTTTGCCGGAAAGAGCGCCCCCCTGTGGCAGCTGGCCGTCCCCTTCAGTGCACGCTTCAGTGCCGACGGCGATCCCATCTACTTCTCGGTCGGACCCACCGCTCCTGCTGCCCTGCGCTGGATGATCAACACCGTGTTCATGGCTGTTGTCTCCATGATCCTGACCTGCATCACCGCCGCCATGGCCGGTTATGCACTGGCCAAGAAGCGCTTTGTGGGCCGTCAGGTCCTGTTCACCCTGATCGTGTGCGCAATGGCTCTGCCCAAGCAGGTCATTCTGATCCCCCTGCTGCGTGAGATGAGTGCCCTGAACCTCTACAACACCATCTGGGCTGTCATCTTCCCCATTGTCGGCTGGCCATTCGGTGTGTTCCTGATGAAACAGTTCAGCGAGGGCATCCCCACAGAAATGCTGGAGGCTGCCCGCATTGACGGCGCAAGTGAAGCCAAGACCTTTATCAGCATCGTGCTGCCCATGGTCAAGCCGGGCATCGGTGCTCTGGCCATCTTCACCTTTATCAACAGCTGGAACGATTACTTCATGCAGTTGATCATGCTGTCCAGCACCAGCAACCTGACCATTTCTCTGGGCATTGCAAAGCTGCAGGCGGAAAACAGCACCGACTTCGGTCTGATCATGGCAGGTGCTGCACTGGCTGCTGTGCCTATCATCATCATCTTCCTCATCTTCCAGAAGTACTTCACAAAGGGCATCGCAATGGGTGCTGTTAAGGGCTAAAATCCCGACCGCCGCCTGCGGCGGGAACAGGGAGGGATTTTTGGCGCAGCGGTCTGCAGGATGCGAGGCCCGCCCAAGGGCCGAAGCAGACGCTGGGCACCGCAAGAGGGCGCTGATCCCGTTGACCGAACGAAAAGCGTTGGAGCTTGATGTTCAGGAAGCAATTTTTGGCGCAGCGGTCTGCAAGACGCAAGGCCCGCACCAAGGGCCGAAGCGGATGCAGGGCACCGCAAGAGGGCGCTGATGCAGTGAACAGAACAAATAAGCATATAGGAGCTTAAGGAGACAAACCATGAAAGATATCACTAAGTACCAGGGCGTTATCCCCGCTTTCTACGCCTGCTACGACGCAGAGGGCAATATTTCCACTGAGGGTGTCAAGGCCCTCACCCGCCACCTGATCGCCAAGGGCGTTAAGGGCGTGTATGTCGGCGGTTCCTCCGGTGAGTGCATCTACCAGCATGTGGACGAGCGCAAGGCCGTGCTGGAGGCAGTGATGAGCGAAGCCAAGGGCAAGCTGACCGTCATTGCACATGTTGGCTGCAACAACACCGCCGACAGCGTGGAGCTGGCCCGCCATGCCGAGAGCGTGGGTGTGGATGCCATCGCCTCCATCCCCCCCATCTACTTCCACCTGCCCGAGTATGCCATTGCAAAATACTGGAATGACATGTCCGCTGCTGCTCCCAATACCGAATTCGTCATCTACAACATTCCTCAGCTGGCTGGCACCGGCCTGACCATGAGCCTGCTGAAAGAGATGCTCAAGAACCCCAACGTTGTGGCTGTCAAGAACAGCTCCATGCCCACCCAGGACATCCAGATGTTCAAGGATGCCGGTATCGCTGCCCGCGGCGAAGGCAACTTTGTGGTCTTTAACGGCCCCGATGAGCAGTTCGTCTCCGGCCGCGTCATTGGCGCAGACGGCGGCATCGGCGGCACCTACGCCGTGATGCCTGAGCTGTATCTGGCCATGAACGAGCATATCAACAAGGGCGAGGTCAAGGAGGCTCAGGCCCTCCAGTACGAGGCCGACCGCATCATCTACAAGATGTGTGAGGCCCACGGCAACCTGTACGCCGTGCAGAAAGAGATCCTGCGCCGGATGTACGGTCTGGAGCTGGGCGGCGTGCGTAAGCCCATGCCCAGCCTGGTCCCCGAGGATGAGGCCATCGTGGCCGAAGCACAGGCCATGATCGAAGCCGCCATCGCAAAACTTTAAGCTGAACAAGCGCCCCCTCTCCGTCTCTTTTCAGAGGGGAGGCGGGCGCTTCTTTTTTGGAGGGAAAGCGTATGATCTGCGATACCCTGGATCAACTGCATCTGTACAAGGGGTTCCACAAAAACCTCGACACGGCCATTGAGTTTCTGGCTGCACACCCGCTGGATACCCTGCCGCTGGGCCGTACCGAAGTGGACGGCGATGAGGTGTTCATCAATGTGATGGATGCCGATCTCAAACCCCACACCGGTTCCCACGCCGAATATCACCGGCTCTACGCCGATCTGCAGATCGACCTGACCGGCGGCGAGGGCTGGGGCTACGAGACCGACCCCGGCACCGAGGTGGAGCCCTACCAGCCGGATATCGGCAAAAAGGACAGCGAGGATGCCGTTTTCGGCGCTCTGGGCGAGGGGCGGTTCGTCCTCTTCTTCCCCGGTGAGCTGCACCGCCCCGGCGTGGAAATGCCCGGCTGCGATCGTGTCCGCAAAGCTGTTGTCAAGATCAAGATGGAGGACAAGTATCATGGATAAAGAAAAACTGTTTGCTCAGATCAAGGGCGGGCTGATCGTCTCCTGCCAGGCATTGGAGCACGAGCCCCTGTACACCAAGGAGGGCGGCGTGATGCCCCTGATGGCCAAGGCTGCCGCCATGAGCGGCGCGGTGGGCATCCGTGCCAACACCGTGCGGGACATCACCCAGATCAAGGAGGTTGTGGACCTGCCCGTGATCGGCATCATCAAAAAGGACTACCCCGGCACCCCCATGTACATCACTGTGACCATGAAGGAAGTAGACGAGCTGGTGGCCTGCGGCGTGGATATTCTGGCGGTGCAGGGCACGGGAGCTCTCCGCCCGGACGGTTCCACCTCCGCTGAGTTCATCCGCGCCATCAAGGCAAAGTACCCGGATCAGCTGGTGATGGCCGACTGCGACAACTTTGAGAACGCCATGGCCTGCGCCGAGGCCGGTGCCGACTTTGTGGGCACCACCATGCGCGGCTACACCCCTGAGACCCAGGGCATTGACGACATCGATTTTGATTTCGTCCACAAGCTGGCCACCGAGTGCCCCGCCAAAGTCATTGCCGAGGGCCACATCCACTACCCCGAGCAGGCCGTCAAGGCACTGGAAGCCGGTGCTTTTGCACTGGTGGTGGGCGGTGCCATCACCCGCCCTGCCGAGATCACGGCCCGCTTCACCGGTGCCATCAACGCCATGAACAAGTAAAACGGAGACACTGAGATGAAACAGTATCTTGCGATCGATATCGGCGGCACTGCCGTCAAGCTGGGCATCGTGGATGAGACCGGCGCGGTAGGCCCCAAGGCCGAGGAGAGCGTCAACTTCGACGGCTACCAGACCCCGGTGCTGACCACCGTGCTCAAAGCCGCCAGAGCCTTTGTGGAGGCCCAGAACATCGACGTGAAAGCGCTGGAAGGTGTGGGCGTTTCGGCCACCGGCCAGATTGACAGCCGCAAAGGCATCGTGGCCGGTACCTGCGGCAACTTTCCCAACTACATCAACAGTCCCATCCAGGCCGAACTGGAACGGCTCTTCGGCCTACCCGTCACCGTTGCCAACGATGCCAACTGCATGACGCTGGGCGAGGTCTGGGTCGGCGGCGCAAAGGGTTATACCGATGTCATCGGCGTGACCCTGGGCACCGGCGTGGGCGGCGGCATCCTGACCGGCGGCCGCCTTTTGGAGGGTGCCCGCGGACTGGGCGGTGAGCTGGGCCACTACCGCACCCATGCACTGGACGGTGTTCCCTGCACCTGCGGTGCCACCGGCTGCTGGGAGCGCTACGCCGCCACCACGGCTCTGGTACGGGCCGCACAGGAAAAGGACCCGGCCTGGAAAGACGGCCGCGCCATTTTTGCTGCCGCAGAGGCTGGCAACAAGACCGTTCTGGCCCTGCTGGATGCCTGGACGGATGAGATCGCACAGGGCCTTGCAGGCATGGTGCACATCTTTAACCCGCAGCTCATTCTCATCGGCGGCGGCGTGAGCGCCCAGCAGAAGCTGCTCATCGAGCCCATTGCCGCCAAAGTCAGGGCCTCCGTCATGCCCGCCTTTGCCGAGGGGCTGGAGATCCGCGCCGCCCAGCTGCACAATGATGCCGGTATGGTAGGCGCAGTCTATTACTTCCGCCAGCAGCACGGCGAAGCCTGATCATCTGAACGATCAAAGGAGTGTATTGAGATGAAAACACATATTCTCTGCCTGGGCGATTCCAACACCCACGGTTATTGTGCCGACCCCAAGGATAACGCCGACGGCGGCATCCGCTTCAACGAGGACGAGCGGTGGCCCTGCCGCCTGCAGACTGCTCTGGGCAACAAGTATCTGGTAACCGAAGAGGGCCTTTCCGGCCGCACCACCGTTTTTGTAGACCCCATCCACGAGTCCATGGATGCTCTGAGCGTGGCCTATCCCCTGCTCAAGAGCCATGAAGTCATCGACCTGCTCATCATCATGCTGGGCACCAACGATGTGAAAGAGCGCTTCAACGCAAACGCCGCCTGCATTGGCGCTGGCATGGAGCGCCTGATCCAGAAGTGCAAGACCGTGGACTGCTGGGGCGGCAAGGAACCCAACATTCTTGTAGTTGCTCCTCCGCGCATCAAGGAGGGCTTCCACGATGAGGTCATGGGCGACGGCTGTGTGGAGAAGTCCAAGGGCGTTGCCGGCTGGTACAAGATCATCACAGAGCGCAACAACGTCCATTTCCTGGATGCTGAAGGCTGCGAGTTCAACCAGATCGACTTCATGCACCTGACCCGTAAGGGCCACGCACAGCTGGCCGAAAAGCTGGCCGAGCTGGTGCCGACGCTGCTCTGAGTCAAAAAGAACAACCCTCTCCGTCATTGCCTCGCAATGCCGCCTCACCCTTTCGGGGGAAGCAGGCAAAGCAAAAGGCTTTGACGGAGAGGGTTGTTTTCTTTTGTCAGATGTAATCCGAAATATACGGAATCTTATGGAAGAGCACGTCATCCAGCCGTTCCACAGCCTCTTCCCTGCCCTCGATGCGCTCCAGCTCATACAGACGCTCTGCGGTCTTGTAGCCCAGCAGCAGGGTGGTAAAGGTGCCGATGCCCATTTTCAGGTGATACTCGGCAGGTTCACGGGTCATGGTGCAGTGCCCATCCGCAAAGCGAACGTTGAACGTCCGGTCGTTCCATGGCAGAAGCGAGTCCTCGATCTCCAGCTCGATACACAGGGTGCCGCCGTCCGGATCACAGGGGTAATCGGCGAGGAAATCCTCCACGTCGATGATGCGTCCCATGGCATAGGGGCGGATGCTCTCCTTGATGTCGCCATCGTCCATCTCAAAGGCGATGGGTTCGCTGAAATAGGTGCTGCCGTGCACCTCATCGATCATGGAATCATGGGCATGGATATACTCCCACAGGCCTTTCTGGGCCTCGCGGTTGAGGTAGACCATCTCCTTGATGTGCATGATGTCGTTTTTGATGAGGTAGACCATGTAGCCGCAGGGCTTATCCTTGACGTTGTAGTAGACCGCAACATTGGTATCGTCCTCGTCCCAGCGCCAGTATTCCTCCCAGGCCAGACTGTTGCGGAACAGACAGCCATGGGTGATGGACGCAAAGTGAGAGTGCAGCTCATGGAACTCGGTGTTATCCCAGCTGACGCGCCGGACATAGCCAGGGGCCTTGACCTTGGTGGGGATCTGCCGGTCCTTGATGTTGAACGAGATCTTGTTGGAAACGATCTCCCAGCCCAGATGATGGTACAGCGGAATGCTGTACGGGTAGAGTAGGGCGAAGGATTTGCCCTCCTCGTGCATCTGGGTCAGGCCCTTGATCATCAGGTGCTTCATAATGCCCTGCCCGGTGTACTCCGGGTAGGTGCAGACACTGGTAACAAAGCCCACATGGTAGACCGTATCGTAGATGTTCATTTTCAGCGGATAGACGGCAAACTGGGACACCAGCGTGTCTCCATCAAAGCAGCCCAGCACATCGGCACGTTCCAGCACCGGGAACTTGGACTGCTTGATTTCATCGTCCTTCCAGCCTGTGGCAGTCAGCTCTTCTTCCGTGACCTGAAAGGTGTAGCGGAGCAGTGCGTTGTACTGATCCAGATCCTTCGCTTCCAGATAACGGGTCAGATAATGGTCTGCGGCGTTCATACGAACACCCCCGTCCTTACGGGGTCAGACGGTTGGGGCCGCGGAACAGGAACTCCGCGTCCTTGATGCTCTCGCCCACCAGCAGCATGGTCAGGCGGTCGATGCCCAGACCGAAGCCGCCGTGCGGGGGGCAGCCATACTGGAAGAACTCCAGATAGAACTTGACATCCTCAGCCAGACCCTTTTCCTCAGCCTGCTTCTTCAGCACCTCATAGCGGTGCTCACGCTGGGCACCGGTGGTGATCTCCACACCGCGCCAGATCAGGTCGTAGCCCTGAGGCACGCCGTTCTCGTCGCGCATGTGGTAGAAAGCGCGCTTCTCAGCATCGTAATCCGTGACGAAGAGGAACTCGTGGTTATAGTGCTTCTTCACCCAGTCGTAGCTCAGGCGCTCGGCCTCAGTGGTCAGGTCGCCCTTCTCGGAATCGTCCACCACATAGCCGAAGTCCTCTTCCAGACCCTTGTACAGGTCAGCCAGCTTGACCACGGGGAACGGGGTCTCGGGCACGATGACTTCCTTGCCGAACAGTTCCTGGATCTGATCGCCGTAAGCGTCCTTCACAGCCTGCAGGCCAGCCTTGAGCAGCTGCTCCTCCATGGCCATGACATCCTTGTAAGAGGTGATGTAGCTGAACTCCAGATCGAAGCCGGAGAACTCCGTGGCGTGCTTGTTGGTATAGCTCTTCTCGGCGCGGAACACAGGGCCGGTCTCGAAGATGCGCTCAAAGCCTGCAGCCATTGCCATCTGCTTGTAGAACTGGGGGCTCTGTGCCAGATAGGCATTGCGGTCGAAGTAATCCACCTTGAACACCTCAGAGCCGCTCTCGCTGGCAGCAGCGATCAGCTTGGGGGTGTGGATCTCGATGAAGTTCTGGTCCAGCAGGAACTTGCGCATGGCGTTGACCATGCAGCTCTGGGCCTTGAACATCAGCTGGTTCTCGTCGGTGCGCAGATCGACCCAGCGGTAATCAATGCGCTGGTCGATGCTGGAACGCTCCACCGCCTTTTTCTTCTTGGTGGCGGCAATGGCCTTACGGGCAATGGGCAGTGCATCCGCAATGCTCTCCACCTCGATGGCCTCGGGGATCATCTCGATGCCGCCCATCTTTACGTAGTCGTTCTCGACCACCTTGCCGGTGACAGTGATGACAGAATCAGGGGTCAGCTGATCGATGGTGTTCACCAGATCAGGATGATCCTCTTTTTCAACCGTGATCTGCAGCTTGCCGGTGATATCCTTCAGTACGATAAAGGCCATATACTTGCTGTTGCGCAGGTTTTCAATAAAGCCCTGTACCTTGACCGTATTGCCAATTTCCTTTTGTACCTCGTTGATGTAGGTGCGATTCATGGAAATCCTCCTTTGATGTCTTATACCGTTTTATTATACGCTTTTCAGGGGATAAATCAAGTATTCTGCCCGGGCCAGTCTTACTTCTTGTGGTTTTCCTCTTCGTGCAAAGTGCCGGTGCCGCCCTCTACCACACCGTCGTGGTCGAGCACCGCCCTGATGGTGCCAAAGAAGCACTTTACGTCCATGCCAAAGCTCAGGTGCTCCACATAGTAGCCGTCCAGCCGGGCCTTGTCCACGATCTCCAGCTCATCCCGCCCATGGATCTGAGCCCAGCCGGTCAGGCCGGGGCGGACATCGTTGGCACCGTACTTGTCCCGCTCGGCCAGCAGGTCATACTGGTTCCACAGCGCCGGGCGCGGGCCGATGACTGCCATATCGCCCACAAAGATGTTCCAGAGCTGGGGCAGCTCGTCCAGACTGGTCTTGCGCAGGAAGTGCCCCACCCGGGTGATATACTGATCCGGGTCCTTGAGCATGTGGGTAGGCATATCGTGGGGGGTGTCGATGCGCATGGTGCGGAACTTGAGGATATTGAAATGCTGTTTGTGGATGCCCACCCGCTTCTGCCTGAAAAAGATCGGTCCCGGGGAATCGATCTTGATGGCAAGGCAGAGGATGAGCAGCAGCGGCGAGAGAACGATCATGCCGCAGAGGGACAGAATGACCGCCAGCAGCCGCTTGATGCCGTTTCGATACATGGAAGATCCTCCCTTTTCAGAGTACCTTTTATTATAGCAAGCCCTTCGACAGTTTGCAATCCATTCCGTGCAGTTTCACGCCCGAGGGGCTCAGGCAGGCGCAGCAGAAGTATTGGCTGTTGCGCAGACCACAAAACGCCTGTTTTGTTGCATTATTTATCCTGTTTTCTCTCTTGTTCCGGAACGATTTCTGCCGTATCATTACAGTAACAACTCTATCTGAAACAGGAGGTCTATTCTGTGATCCAGCGTTTTTCTTTCGGGCATCCCTTCCCCACCCAGAGCGTTGTGCTGTCTCTTCCCGCGGAAAGCGGCCCCGTTCCCTTTCTGACTCCCGATAGCACCGGCTGGCGGTTCACCCTCAGTGAGCAGGCTGCGGTCTACGGTCTGGGCGAAATGCCCCGCGGCATCAACAAGCGCGGCTGGCACTACATCACCAACAACACCGATGAATCCCGCCACAGCGAGGATAAGCTTTCCTTCTATGGTGCGCACAATTTCCTGCTGGTGCGGGACGGCAGCACCTGCTTTGGCCTGTTCGTGGATTTCCCGGGCAAGGTGTATTACGACATCGGCTATACCCGCCACGATCTTTTCTCTTTCCACACCGAGACCCCCGACTATGATCTGTATCTCCTCTCCGGCGGGAACGAGAATGCGATCTGCAAGGAGTTCCGCACCCTCATCGGCCGCAGCTATATCCCACCCAAGTGGGCATTCGGTCTGGCACAGAGCCGCTGGGGCTACAAGACCGAGGAGGACGTGCGGGAGGTTGCACGCCAGTACAAGGAGCACGACCTGCCGCTGGATATGATCTGCATGGACATCGAGTATATGCAGGACTATGCCGATTTCACCGTAAACAAGGAACGTTTTCCAGACCTTACAAAGCTCTCCGCAGACCTGAAAGCGCAGGGCATCCGGCTGGTGCCCATCATCGATGCCGGCGTGCGCGTCGACCCCAACGACTCCACTTGCACTGAGGGGCTGGAAAAAGGATACTTCTGCAAAAAGGCCGACGGAACTCCCTTTGTGGCGGCAGTCTGGCCCGGCAAGGCCTACTTTGCCGACTTCCTGCGCCCTGAAGTGCGGGAGTGGTTCGGCCACAAATACAAGGCCCTGACCGACTGCGGCATCGAGGGCTTTTGGAACGATATGAATGAGCCCTCCCTCTTCTACTCACCCGAGCGGCTGCGCGCTTTTCTGAACGACATGGCCGCCCTGCGGGAGAAGGACAACATTGAGCAGGAGGAGTTCTTCCCGCGCGTGATAGGCGGTGCCATGGGACTGATGAACAGCCCGGCAGACTACGCCAGCTTCTACCACGAGGTGGACGGCCAGAAGGTGCGCCACGATCAGGTCCACAACCTCTACGGCGGCAGCATGACCCGCGCCGCTGGCGAAGCCTTTGCCGACCTGCGCCCGGGCCAGCGCACCCTGCTTTACAGCCGCTCCAGCTTCATTGGCAGCCACCGCTATGGCGGCATCTGGCTGGGCGACAACAATTCCAGCTGGGCCCAGCTGCTGGCCAACATCCAGATGATGCCCAGTGTCCAGATGTGCGGTTTCCTGTACAGCGGTGCCGACCTCTGCGGCTTCTCCTCCGATACCACGCCGGATCTTGCCCTGCGCTGGCTTGAGTTCGGTCTGCTCACCCCGCTGATGCGCAACCACTCCGCAGTTGGCACCCGGATGCAGGAATACTACCGCTTCCCCGAGGTGCTGCCCGCTGTGCGCAATATGATCCGTCTGCGCTACGCCCTGCTGCCCTACCTGTACAGCGAATTTATGAAGGCCGCGCTGGAAAACACCAGCTACTTCCGGCCGTTGGCCTTCGACTACCCGGATGACCCCGATGCCCGGGAGGTGGAAGATCAGCTTCTGCTGGGCGAGGGCCTGATGGCAGCGCCTGTCTATGTCCAGAATGCCCACGGGCGGCATGTCTACCTGCCCGAATCCATGAAGCTCCTGCGCCTGCGGGCTGTGGACGACTACGATGAAGAGATCCTGCCCGCCGGACACCACTATATCCGCTGTGCGCTGGACGAAGTGCTGTTGTTCCTCCGTCCGGGTCACATCATTCCCGTGGCACAGCCCGCCAACAACACCTCTGAGCTGGATGATGCCAGCCTGACCCTGTGGAGCTTCCTGCCCGACGGCGAATCTGCGGAGTACCGGATGTACCGGGATGACGGTGTGACAACAGAATATGAGAAGAAAGAGCACTGGAAAACGCTGCAGATCCATCATTCCTGATCGAAGTGCCCCGGAAAGGCAGGATCTCCCCTGCACGGCATCTTGTATTTTACAGAAAACTGTATTATAATATAGATGTTCTTTACAAATTGCGTTGTGCCGCAAAACGGCACGGCGCATTTTTTACGCTTCAATTTTGGTGCAAGAGTATGAGAGAAGTTTCAAAGGAGGCGGAGCTTTCATGGCACAAATGTCCCAGGCCGGTGATCTGACCAGCGGCCCGATGCTGAAAAAGATCATCCTGTTTTCCCTACCGCTGGCGGCATCCAGCTTTTTGCAGCTGCTGTTCAATGCTGCCGATGTGGTCGTGGTGGGCCGGTTCGTCGGCAGCGCCGCGCTGGCAGCAGTTGGTTCCAACGGTGCGCTCATCAACCTGCTGGTCAACCTGTTTGTCGGCCTTGCGCTGGGTGCAAACGTTGTGGCTGCCCGCTGCTATGGCGCAAAGGATGACCAGGGCGTGCACGAAGCGGTGCAGACCGCTGTTACCCTGAGCCTTGTGGGCGGCGTACTGATGGCTTTTGTGGGCTTTTTTGCAGCCCACGGCCTGCTGGAACTGATGTCCAGCCCCGAGGATGTCATTGACCTTGCCACCCTTTACCTGAAGATCTACTTCATCGGAATGCCGATGACCATGCTGTACAACTTCAACGCCTCCCTGCTGCGTGCCGTGGGCGACACTCGCCGCCCGCTGGTCTGTCTGGCGGTGGCAGGTGTCATCAATGTGGTGCTGAACCTGCTGTTCGTCATCGTGTTCCAGATGAGCGTGGCGGGTGTTGCGCTGGCCACCATCCTCAGCCAGACGGTATCCGCCATTATGGTCACGGTGCTGCTGGTCAAGGAAGAGGGTGCCATGCACCTTGACCTGCGGCATCTGGGCTTCCACAAGAAAGCCCTGCTGCAGATCATCCAGATCGGCCTGCCCGCCGGTCTGCAGAGCACCGTGTTCAGCCTGTCCAACGTGGTGATCCAGTCGGCTATCAATTCCTTTGGCTCCACGGTCGTGGCCGGAAACTCTGCCGCATCCAACCTCGAGGGCTTCATCTACACCGGCATGAATGCCTTTGCGCAGGCGGCCGTGACCTTTACCAGCCAGAACGTGGGTGCCCGCCGGTACGACAACCTCGACCGCGTCATGCGCAACTGTCTGCTCTGCGTCACTGTGGCGGGCCTGTTCCTGGGCTGCGGCGCTTACTTTGGCGGTGAGGTCCTGCTGCACTTCTACTCCACGGATGAAGCCGTGGTGGCTGCCGGCCTGTCCCGGATGCAGATCATCTGCACTGCCTACTTCCTGTGCGGCATAATGGACACTCTGGCCAGCTGCCTGCGCGGCCGCGGCTACTCGGTGATCCCCATGATCGTCAGTCTGGTGGGCAGCTGCCTGCTCCGTCTGGTCTGGATCGCAACTATCTTCCGGATGTTCCGCTCCACCGGCACGCTGTACATCAGCTATCCCATCAGCTGGGCCCTGACCGCAGGGGTGCATCTCATCTGCCTGCTGGTCGTGCGCAAAAAGATGAACGATCAGCTGAAGGAAGAGGCCCACCTGGCCGCATAATAAAAAATGCTCTCCTGTGCTCAGCAGGAGGGCATTTTTTGTTTACAGCATCTTCTTTAACAGATATCGGTCATACCCGCCGTACATCTCACGGCGGTCGGCAATGACAAAACCGCAGGCAAGGGCATTGTTCAGGCTGTATTGATTCTCCGGACTGACGGTGGCCCCGATGCCCACGATGCCGGGCCGGACAAGGGGCAGCGCCGCTTCCAGCAGCTTCCGCTGCAGGCCGTTGCCCCGCCAGTCCGGGTGAACCACCGCGCTGTCTGCATTGGCCCAGTGCTCCCACTCCTCCCGGGGCACCCCCAGAAAGGCTGCATAGTTGTGTGCGCTCCGGCCGCAGTAGCGCAGGATAAAGTACGCCCCCAGCCGTTCGCCGTCGTATGCCCCGATGCACAGGTCCTCCCTCAGGTAGGCCGTGATGTTTTCCAGCGTGTCCGGCACAAACTGCTCCGGGTGGGGCATAGCGGCCCGCACTTCGTTCTGCAAAGCAAAGAATGCGGCGGCATCCGCAGGGCCGCACCGGCGCAGGCGAATGGGAAGCTGTGCAGGCCGGCCACACACTTTTTGCAGTATCAGTTCCATTTTGTGAACCCTCCAAAAATAAAATCATACTTTCTGCTGGATTCCAGTATAATTACCATTCAAAATAAAGTCAAATCATGCTATAATGAAAGTAAGAGAATCTGTCCGGCGCAGCTTTTGGGATGCAGGGCAGGTTTTCCCAAGTCCAGGCGGGCACTGCCCCGCCCGCGAACCGGAGGAACAGCCCATGAAAGAATCCAGCTCTTCGTCATCCATCCGCCTGGGCGGTGCGGTCATCAGTGACCGTGTCGTCGCGGCGCTTCTGGAAGAACTGCGCACCGGCCGCTACGCCGATGCCGACCGCCTGCCCGCCGAGGTCGATCTGGCCGCGGAACTCGGTGTCAGCCGTACCGTGATCCGGGACGCGCTGAGCGAGATGGAGCGCGCCGGTTACATCGAGCGCGTGCGCGGCATTGGCACAGTGGTCAACCGCACCGTGCTTGGCCTGCGCAGCCGCCTTGACCAGAAGCTGGAATATTACCCGCTGATCCGCAGCTTTGGCAGCTACCCCCACGCCGATGGCATCCAGATCTATCCCATCCGCGCCGGGGCCGAGCTTGCCCGGGATCTTGCCATTGCACCGGGGGACGAGGTCATCTGCATCAAAAAACGCATCCTGGCCGACACCACCCCGGTCATCTACTCCATCGATTATCTGCCCCGCGCCCTCTTTGGCAGCCGGGATTACACCCGCATCGACCTGAGCGGCGGCGTGTTCGATATCCTGGAGCAGGAATGCAACCAGCAGATCTCCTCGAATGTGGCCCACCTCAAGGCCAGCTGCGGCGACGAGGCCATCCGGGCTGCCATGCGTCTTGCCCCCGGCGAGGCCATGCTGCTGCTGGATGAGATCTGCTTCAACCGTCTGTGCCACCCGGTCATGCGCTCACTGAGTTATTACACGAATTTCTTCGATTTTTCCATTCTACGAAAATTACTTTGACGGAGGTAAAATTCATGCGCCATCTCATCGATCCCTTGGATTTCAGTCAGGAGGAGATCACTTCTCTGCTGGATCTGGCCGACCGCATCCGCTCCGATCCTGCCGCTTACCAGGACGTTGCGGCTCACAAAAAACTCGCCACTCTGTTCTATGAGCCGTCCACCCGCACCCGTCTTTCCTTTGAGGCGGCCATGCTGAACCTGGGCGGCCATGTGCTGGGCTTCCCGAGCGAGACCGTCTCCAGCGCTTCCAAGGGAGAAAGCGTTGCAGATACCATCCGTGTGGTCTCCTGCTATGCTGATATCGTGGCAATGCGCCATCCCAAAGAGGGTGCGCCGTTCCGCGCTTCCCGCTACTCCCGCATCCCGGTCATCAATGCCGGTGACGGCGGCCACCAGCACCCCACCCAGACCATGACCGATCTGATGACCATCCGCACCCGGATGGGTCGGCTGGATAACCTGACCATCGGCCTGTGCGGCGATCTGAAGTTCGGCCGCACCGTCCATTCTCTCATCAAGACCATGGCACGCTGCAAGAACATCCGCTTTGTGCTCATCAGCCCCGAGGAACTGCGGGTGCCCGACTACATCATCAAGGATGTGCTGGAGGCCAACGGCATCGAGTACCGCGAGACCCGGAGCCTGGAGGAATCCATGCCCGAGCTGGATATCCTGTACATGACCCGTGTGCAGAAGGAGCGCTTCTTCAACGAAGAGGATTACATCCGCCTGAAGAACAGCTACATTCTGACCAGCGAGAAGATGGCCCTTGCCAAGCCTGAAATGGCAGTGCTGCATCCCCTGCCCCGCGTGAACGAGATCGCACTGGATGTGGACAACGACCCCCGTGCTGCCTACTTTGAGCAGGTGCAGAACGGCGTATACATCCGCATGGCACTGATCATGACGCTGCTGGGTCTTGCCGACCCCAAGGCACCGAAGGAGGGCAACTGATATGCTGAATATTGACGAGATCCAGAACGGCATTGTGATCGACCACATCAAGGCAGGCACCGCTGTGGGCCTGATGGAGCTGCTGGGCATCACCGGCAACAAGACCGCCAACGTGGCATTGATCCAGAATGCGCGCTCCCACAAGGCCGACTGCGGCCGCAAGGACATCATCAAGGTCGAGGGGGATGCCTCCTGGCTGAACCTGGATGTGCTGGCCTACCTTGACCCTGACATCAGCGTGACCGTGATCGAAAACGGCAAGGCTGTGCGCAAGGAAAAGCCGAAGCCCCCCAAGCGTCTGGTGAACATTGTGCGGTGCCGCAATCCCCGCTGCATCTCCTCCATTGAAGAGGAATGCGACCAGATCTTTGAGATGAGCTCCAACGGCAAATACCGCTGCATCTACTGTGAGCAGGAGCTGCAGGTGAAGCCGGAATAATCGGTACAAAAGCAAAAGGCAGTGCGTCCCACGCGGCGCACTGCCTTTTTTGTTTGTTACACGAAATCCTCCCGCATCGGAGTGAAGATATCCAGCAGGATGCCCGCTTCCGTGCAGGTGCAGCCATGCTCCACACCGTCCTCCTTCCGGCCCGATCTCAAACAAAAAAAGCCCGACAAAGCTCCCTCCGGCAGCACCGCCCGGCATCCCATTCCCACATACGATGCCGTGCAGGTGCAGTGCATTCAGAAGGTCTCTATCTGCAGCAATCCCCCAAGATCGCCATTCAGAGCTTCGTCAGACTTTTTATTCGTAAAGACGTTCCGGCCCACGCACACACGCCTGCGTTCCCGGATGTTCCTTCCTCTGTCGGCCGCAAACCATACAGCGGGGAGGCGCTCCTGCCTTTAACTTGGTTTCATTGTAGCAGATTCCGATGAAACTTTCACCCCAAATGTCATATTCTGCAGGGTTTCATGTCATAATTTGCGGAGCGGGATGGTGCAGGTAAAGCGGAACCAGCACTCCCGGCAGCTGATGGTATATTCGCCGCCGTATTTTTTCAGCACATCCTGCACGTTCCACAGCCCGAAGCCGTGGCCCGCCCCTTTCTGAGAGATGCGGGGCAGCTGACCGTCCGCGAGGTTCAGGTCCTTCTCCACCCGGTTGCGGACAGAGAGCACCACCTCGTCCTCGCTCTTCCGCATCCGCACATAGACCTCCGGCGGATCAGCCTGCGCGGCGGCCTCAATGGCATTGTTGAGCAGATTGGAGAGCACGATCACAAGATCCGTCTGGCCCATGGGCATATCCCGCAGATCGGGCAGATCAAAATAGACCATGACCCCTTTTCGGCTGGCTTCCTCGTACTTTTTGCTGAGCAGAGCATCCAATAAAGGGTTATGGGTGTTCATAATGGTGGTATTCGCCGCAATGGTCTTTGTGAGCGTGGAAAGGTAGGCCTTTGCGCCCTCGTAATCGCCCTGCTGGAGCAGCAGAGCCAGTGCCTCGGTGTGGTTGGTGAACTCATGGGTCAGCCGCCGCTGGGTCTTGTAGGATTCCAGAAGAGCTTCTGCGCTCTTCTTTTGGCGCACAGCCTCCACCATCAGTGTCTGCTGCAGCAGCATCTGGTCGTTGACCATCTGCACGATCCCCAGATGGATCAGCACTGCTATGGTCAGACCAAAGGTCAACATCATGTTCATCATGCTGGGCACTTCACTGCCGCCGGATACCATCAGCACGATGTTCAGCACCACAACGATGCCAGGAAAAAAGGACATGACCAGCATCTGCAGCGGGGTCAACGCCTGCTCCCGCCGCCAGCGCCGGATAATGTAGGCTGCAAGCAGGCCAGCCCCCACAACAGCAGCTACCAGCAGGAACAAACAGCTGCGGTAGCGCCAGACCTCCCGGACCGGAATGTGCTTACACCAGGCAAAGGTGTAGCTGACTGTATTTTCCGTCAGCAGGCACATAATGCCGTTGACAAGGCAGGCCGAGAGCTTCTGGTTCCAGCTTCCGCCGAAAAAGAGCATCGTGACCAACAGGTAGATAACATTCAAAATCACAGATTCAACATTGAAAAAGCCAATGTCATGCCGGATCGAGGCCGCCAGAAATACTGCTGCCAGCAGGGCTGCCCACAGGCAGGGGAAGCGGAATCTCCTGCCGCGGCCCAGAAATGCATGGTCCACCATGATAAAGGCCGCCCACTGGCCAATGCAGACCAGATGCCCCATCAGAAGCCAGAGCATTTCCTTAGCCATCCCCAAACTGCCCCTTCCATTCCAGATAGGTGCTGCGGATCTCAGCATAGCCGTTTCGGCTCACGCCCAGCTTGACCCCATTGCGCAGGGTGACCATATAGCTGCTGATCTGCCGGATGTACTTCATATTAACCACCGCGCTCCGCCCCACCCGCAGAAAGCCGTTCTCAAACAGGGCTTGCGGCAGCTCGTTCAGCTTGCCATAGTAAGAGCACAGGGGCTGATGAGCCACATCTCCGTAAACGTTGATCTTGCGCAGGTCGCTTTCGAGGTAGTAGATGCTGTCGTAGGGCAGCTCGGTCTCGGTGCGGTTCTGCCGGATGGTCAGGGTCTTGGGAGCCCGGTGATCCTGCTCGTGCAGAATGGCATCCAGACAGCGGGGCAGCTGGCAGTCCAGGTCGCGCTTGAGGATATAGCGGAACGCATTCACGGTGTAGCCCTCCGGGGCAAATTCCAGATAGGCCGACACATACACCAAGCAGATCTCCGGGCTGCACTGGCGCAGCTGCTTTCCCAGTGAGATGCCGTTCATGGTGTCCAGATCCACATCCAGCAGCGCCACCTGATACAGATCAAGGTCCCGCCGGGCCAGTGTCTCTTCCCCGCTGTGGCAGACGGTGCATTCCACCTGCAGACCCCGCAGCGCAAAAAAATCCCGGACGAGCGTTTCCACGCGGGCAGCAAATACCGCATCATCATCACAGATCAAAATGTGCATTGTGTCCTCCAACAAAAACACCCTCTCCGTCAGTGCTTCGCACTGCCACCTCTCCCAAAGGGCGAGGCAATTGCTGCTCTGACTTCAGGCTGTGCAAGTTGCTTCCCCATCAGATGCGTTGCCCTCCTTGGGGAACTGGCGAGCGAATGCGAGACTGAGAGGGTTTATTCCCTTATGCAAAGAACTTATCGTAGATGCCAAAGGCGAAGATGAACAGCACGATCACGGGCAGACCGTAGGTCAGGTAACCGCGCATCCAATCGTGGATCTTCAGCCCCTCGCCGGTGTTGACTTCCTTCTTATAGTTGTCCCAGCCCCAGCCATAGCGGGAAACGCAGAACAGCAGGTAGATCAGGCTGCCCAGCGGCAGGAACAGGTTGCTGACAAGGAAATCCTCAAAGTCCAGCACCGCACCGCCAAACACGGCAAAGCCATCCCAGGCCCAGAGGTTATACCCCAGCACGCAGGGCATGGACAGCAGAATGATGAGGAACAGGTTGACCAGACTGGACTTTTTACGAGTGCAGCCGGTCAGCTCCATGCCGCAGCAGATGATGTTCTCGAACACCGCCAGCACAGTGGACAGGGCAGCAAATGCCATGAACAGGAAGAACAGGCTGCCCCACAGCCGCCCCAGCGCCATGTTGGCAAAAATATTGGGCAGGGTGATGAAAATCAGGCTGGGACCTGCGGTCTGATCCACACCAAAGGTGAAGCAGGCCGGGAAGATGATGAGACCGGCCGTGATGGCCACAAAGGTATCCAGCACCACCACACGGACGCTCTCGCCCAGCAGGGAGTGTTCCTTGCCGATGTAGCTGCCAAAAATAGACATAGCACCGATGCCCAGGCTCAGGGTAAAGAAGGCCTGATTCATCGCACCCACCAGGGTGTTGACGATGCCAACCTCCTTCATACGGCCAAAGTCAGGCACCAGGAAGAAGGAAAGGCCCTCCTTTGCGCCATCCATGAAGAGGCTGTTCACGGCCAGAATGACCATGATGAGGAGCAGGGCGATCATCATGCCCTTGGTCACACGCTCCAGACCGTTCTGCAGGCCCTTAGCGCAGACCAGAATGCTCAGAACGACCACGAACACCATCCAGAAGGTCATAATACCGGGGCTTGCCAGCATCTCGGTGAACTTGCCCGCCACCTCGTCTGCGTTCAAGCCGGAGAGCTTTCCGGCGGCAGTCATATAGAAATAGTGCAGCATCCAGCCTGCAACGGTGGTGTAGAACATCATCAGCAGGTAACAGCCGATCAGGGTGAAGTAGCCATGGATATGCCACTTCTGGCCCGGCTTTTCCAGCACCTGATAGGCACGCACCGGGCTTTTGCGGCTGGCACGGCCCACAGCAAATTCCATGGTCATAATGGGCAGACCCAGAATGACCAGGAACAGCAGGTAAAACAGTACAAAGGCTCCTCCGCCGCCCTGACCTGCCATATAAGGAAATTTCCACACGTTGCCAATGCCGATGGCACAGCCTGCCGACAGCAGGATGAAGCCCAGCCGCGATTTCAGCGTTTCACGTTCCATAATAAATTTGTCCCCTCCAATAATTTCAGCCGCCCGCCTTCTGCACGAAAAACAGGCGAAATCAGTTTATTATATCACAAATTGGAAGAGAATGGAGTGCTTTTTCGTATTTTCCCTTGCAAATTTCTTTCATCTTATATAAAATAGACAAGATGAAATGTGTACAACACGGAAAGGAACAACCGGATGGTCTCAGACGAAACAGCCTACCGGAAGTATCTGGCCGGGGACGAAGCTGCCGCTCAGCTGTTGGTGGAGCGGTATGGCGACGCGCTGACCCTTTACATCAACGGCGTGCTGGGCGATATCCACGAGGCAGAGGATCTGATGATCGAAGCCTTTGCCCATATTTTTGCAAGAGAGCGGCCCATTCAGGATGGCTGCTTCAAGGCTTACCTCTATAAAACCGGGCGCAATCTCGCATTGCGCTGCAAGACCCGGCGGCGGTTTTTTCTGCCGCTGGAGGAACTGCCTTTTGAACTGCCGGACGAGGCACTGGCCGAAACCGGGCTGTTCCAGAACGAACAGCACCAGCAGCTGTACGCCGCACTGGGCAAGCTCAAAAAGGAATACCGGGAGACACTTTTTCTGGTCTATTTTGAAGAACTGAGCTACCGGCAGGCCGCACAGGTGCTGGGACGCACCGAGCAGCAGGTAACGAACCTTGTGTACCGGGGCAAGCAGCAGCTGAAACAACTTTTGGAACAGGAGGGATATCAGTATGAAAACTGATGCCGAACGGATGGCGCTGATCCGCCGGCGCACGGCCCAGTTGCAGCGTCAGGCGCGCGCACGGCAGATGCTGCTGATCGATGCAGGCTGTATGGCGGCCTGTCTTGTGCTGGTGGTCTGCCTGGGCCTTGCCATGCCCGGCTGGGCAGGCACATCGGTCGCGCTGCATGTTTCCCCCACCGGCACCGCCGGGATGCTGAGTGAGCGCGGAGCCGACGGTTATATCCTGGTGGGCGTACTCTCGTTCCTGCTGGGCTCCTGCGTGACCATCCTGCTCTACCGCCTGCGCCGCAGCAGTGAAAAGAAGCACACGAGGGACGACGATGAGCTTTGAGATCATTGACAACACCTTTCAGGTGATCGTGCTGGCTGCGATGGCGCTCCTCGCCTTTCTCCTCGCCTTCCGGCGCAGCAGCCGCTCCTGCCTGATCCTGGCGTTCGGCTACGCCAGCTTTATGATGGGCACTTTGTACTACCTGCTCCATCTGATCATTCTGGGCCATGGGCCGCAGGTGTTTTATGTGGCCGAATGCTCCTGGATGGCCTCGTATTTCTTTTTTCTCTCGCTGGAGATCCTCTATTGGGAGGGCCTGCGCCCGCCGTTCTCGCCTTTTGCGCTGGCGGCCGGGGTGGTCATTGCCGGAGTTGTCATGCGGGTGCAGGTGTTTGGCCCCTCTCCGCTGATGTCCGGTGCGCTGGCGCTCACCTTTGGTGCGCTGGCCTATCTCTGTTTTTCGGCCCTGCAAAAGGAAAAACGGCTCCGGCCTTATGAGATCGCACTTTTGTTTGAAATGTCCTTGCAGATCCTTCTGTTCGTTGCCTCCGAGTTCATCCGTGATTACACCCGGTTCAACCTTTACTATGCTGTGGACATCCTGTTGACCCTCACGCTGGTCAGCTTCCTGCCCCATATCCTGCGGGAGGAGCCCCATGACTTACATTGAAAACATCTTTTTGTGCCTGGCGCTTCCCATGCTACTCTCCCTGCTGTTCACATCGGGCAGCCCCCGGCGCTTTACCCTGTTCGTGGTGCTGGGCATGGCCACCTGCCTGCTTTCGGCTTATGTCAGCAGCTTTTTCATGGGGCGGCACCAGTGCAGTGCCGTGACCACCGCCATTGAGATCGCACCTGTCTGCGAGGAGATCCTGAAGCTGCTGCCTCTGCTGCTCTACTTTTTGATCTTTGAGCCGGATTCCCACAAGCTGACTCCTGCGGCCATTGGCATTGCAGTGGGCTTTGCTACCTTTGAAAACGTCTGCTACCTGACCGAAAACGGTGCAGGAAGTTTTGTTTTCCTGCTCATCCGCGGCATGTCCGCCGGGGCCCTGCATCTGGTCTGCGGCATCCTGACCGGTCTGGCACTGGCCTATGTGTTCCGCCGTCCGTGGCTCACCTGCACCGGCACGGTGGGGATTCTGGGGGTCTGCATGGTGCTGCACGGCATCTACAATCTGCTGATCACCGCCGACGGCTTCTGGCAGATGGTCGGGTACTTCTTTCCTTCTGCCATCATCGTCACCCTGTTTGCGGCAAGGCTGCTCCACAGGGGCAGGCACACTGTTTTTCACTGACCGTTTCCCGCTCTTTTCCGGAGCGGGAAATTTTTTTGAACTTTTTTCAAATTTGGGTGAAAGGAATCGGCGCGAACTGTATTATAGGAGATAGAGAGGACGGAAAGCAGCCGCTCTGATGATCTCTCAAAAGGAGGGACTGTCCATGACCCAGAAGGCGAGTGTTCGTATGGAGGAAATTCGCCGCCGCACACGCAGGCTTCGTCAAAGGCGGGCACATCGAATCAACTGCGCTCTCTCCGCAGTTTGTCTGTTTTTGACAGTCGGCATTGCGTCCCTGCTGTATCAGGAGCATGTTCCGGGTCTTTCCATCGTTCTGGCCGGGTACGGCTCGGTGCTGCTGCACAGCGGCGCTGATGCCTATATCGTGGTCAGCGTCGGCTCCTTTGTCACCGGCGTTGTATTCACGTTGCTCGGCATCCGGTACAGGCGGTACAAAACACTGCACCGCCCCTTCTCCCCGGATGCTGCAGACAAGGCTTCCTCCCAAAGCCTCTCTGACGACCAGTAGCGCCCTCCATGCTCTTCTCCCACACACTTTTCTCCATACCCCGAAAAGGCTCTGCCGTTTCTCCCGGCAGAGCCTTTTCCCTTTTAACCAAAAACAGCACGCCGAAACCGAACGGCGTGCTGTTTTTTCTGGTTCTATGGTTATCTGTCCCACTTGTCGCACAGGGCGTTGATCTGGTCGGCAAACTTGGCAAGATCCTTGTTGGCCCCGCCCTCGTTGTGCTCGATGACGCGGAGCAGCCGCTTGCCGGCACTGACCAGCCGCTGGAACACCGTTGCGGCGCGGGACGCGCCCTCACTGGGCTTGTGCTCCAGCCGGACACGGGAGCCTTCCTGCAGGCAGACCGCACCCTCGGCCCCAATGGCCCACTGCTCCCCATTGTAAGGGGCACAGGCGGTAAAGCCCTGCTCGGTCAGGGTCTGGGCAAAGATGTTCTCCACCTCGTCCTCGCCATGGATGATAAACACCCGCTTGGGCTTGGGGCTGAACGCGTTCACCCAGGCCAGCAGGCCCTCGCGGTCGGCATGGCCCGAAAGGCCCGTCAGCTGACAGATCTCTGCCTGCACGTCGATGGTCTCACCGAACAGCTTGACATTGACGGCACCATCGATCAGGGTGCGGCCCAGCGTTCCCACGGCCTGATAGCCCACAAAAAGGATCGTGCACTCCGGCCGCCACAGATTGTGCTTGAGGTGGTGGCGGATGCGGCCTGCCTCGCACATGCCGCTGGCCGAGATGATGACCTTGGGCACCCGGTCGGCGTTGATCATCCGGGACTCATCGCTGGTCACGCTGACCTGCAGCCCCGGGAACTGGATGGGGTCGATGCCCTGGGCCAGCAGCGCCCGGGTATCCTCGTCAAAGCAGTCGGGGTCGGTATCTTTGAAGATGCGGGTCGCCTCAATGGCAAGGGGGCTGTCGATGTAGACCGGGAAATTGCCGTGGCCGGTGACCAGACCCTCTTTTTTGATTTCACGGATAAAGTAGAGCAGCTCCTGGGTACGGCCCACCGCAAAGCTGGGGATGACCACATTGCCGCCCCGGTCAAAGGTGCGCTGCAGGATCCTGCTCAGCTCCCCCACATAGTCCGGCCGGGGACCGTGGCTGCGGTCGCCATATGTAGACTCCATAAACACATAGTCCGCGTCCCGGATCGTTGTCGGGTCCTTGATGATGGGCTGATGCTGGTTGCCGATGTCCCCGGAAAAGACCAGCTTGGTGGTGGTGCCGCTCTCAGTGACCCAGATCTCGATGCTGGAAGAACCCAGCAGATGGCCCACATCGATGAAGCGGATCACAAGGCCCGGGGCCAGCTCGATCTTAGTGTTATACTCCATGCCCCGGAACAGCTGCATGGCCGCCTCGGCATCCTGCACGGTGTACATCGGCTCCACCGGCTCGGCACCGGCACGCTTCGCCTTGCGGTTCTTCCACTCAGCTTCAAACTCCTGAATGTGGGCAGAGTCCCGCAGCATGATGCTGCACAGCTGGGTCGTGGGCTTGGTGGCATAGATCCTGCCCCGGAAGCCGTTGCGCACCAGCAGCGGCAGCTGGCCTGTGTGGTCGATATGCGCATGGGTCACCAGCACGCCGTCAATTTCACCCGGTGCCACAGGAAAGGGCTGGTTCTCGTAAACATCCTTCCCCTGCTCCATACCGCAGTCGATGAGGTAGCGCTGCCCAGCTGCTTCCAGCAGGGTGCAGCTGCCCGTGACCTCGTGGTTGGCTCCCAAAAATGTGAGCTTCATAGATACACCTCCCAGTTCGGTTTTGCACCCTTAGTATAGCATAACTCGCCGCGTCCATCTGCCCAAATCGTGTAAAGAGTTATCGGGCAAAGCGCCGAAATTTTGAAAAAGTTTTTATACAATCTTGACAAACCACCCCCAACTGAGATAAACTTTATTCGTATGACGTAACTTCTACAGAGATTCAAAATAGAGAGGTAGTTATTTATGGTTCGTAACGATTTGCGCAACGTCGCCATTATCGCTCACGTTGACCACGGCAAGACCACGCTGGTGGATGCCATGCTGCGTCAGAGCGGCGCTTTCCGCGACAATCAGGTCGTGGCAGAGCGTGTCATGGACAGCGGCGATATCGAGCGTGAGCGCGGTATCACCATTCTGGCCAAGAACTGCTCCTGCACCTACAAGGGTGTCAAGATCAACATCGTTGATACCCCGGGCCACGCCGACTTTGGCGGCGAGGTCGAGCGCGTGCTGAAGATGGTCAACGGCGTGCTGCTGCTGGTGGACGCTGCTGAGGGCTGCATGCCCCAGACCCGTTTTGTTCTGCAGAAGGCTCTGCAGCAGAACCTGAGCCTGGTGGTTGCCATCAACAAGATCGACCGCCCCGATGCCCGCATCAAGGAAGTCATCGATGAGGTGCTTTACCTGCTGATGGATCTGGGCGCTTCCGATGAGCAGCTGGAATGCCCCATCCTGTTCTGCTGCGGCCGTCAGGGCACCGCAAGCCTGGACCCCGATGTGCCCGGCACCGACCTGATTCCCCTGTTCGACACCCTGCTGGACACCATCCAGCCTCCTCAGGGTGACCCCGAGGCTCCCTTCCAGATGTTGGTCTCCTCTGTTGACTACAACGAGTTCGTTGGCCGCATCGGCATTGGCCGCATCCAGAACGGCGTTGCCAAGGTCGGCGAGGAAGTGGTCGTGTGCGACTGGCACAACCCCGACCTGAAGATGCGCGGCCGCCTGACCAAGCTGTACGATTTCCAGGCCAATGGCCGCCAGCCCTGCGACAACATCACCGCAGGCGATATCGTTGCATTCTCCGGCCTGCCCGATGTCACCATCGGCAACACGCTGTGTGCTCCCTCTCAGGTTGAGCCGCTGCCCTTCGTGAAGATCAACGACCCCACCGTGGAAATGACCTTCTCCGTCAACGACAGCCCCCTGGCCGGCCGTGAGGGCAAGTACGTCACCAGCCGCCAGATCCGTGACCGCCTGCAGAAAGAGCTGCTGAAGGACGTTGCTCTGAAGGTGGAGGATTCTCCCACCACCGATTCCTTCCGCGTCATGGGCCGTGGTGAGATGCACCTGTCCATCCTGATCGAGACCATGCGCCGTGAAGGTTATGAGCTGCAGGTCTCTCCCCCGCACGTTCTGACCAAGGTCATCGACGGCAAGACCTACGAGCCTATGGAGCACGTCGTCATCGACGTTCCCTCCCAGTATCAGGGTGCTGTCATGACCGGTCTGGGCCAGCGCAAGGCCATCCTGCAGCAGATGGAGTCTCTGGGTTCCGACCGTGTGCGTCTGGAGTTCCGTATGCCCAGCCGCGGCCTGTTCGGCTACCGCAACCAGTTCCTGACCGATACCCACGGCGAAGGCATCCTCAACCAGATCTTTGATGGCTACGATGTCTGGGCCGGTATGATCGCCAACCGTTCCACCGGTTCTCTGGTCAGCTTTGAGACCGGCGATGCCGTTACCTACGGCCTGTACAACGCGCAGCAGCGCGGCACCCTGCTGGTGGGCGCTGGCGAAAAGGTCTACGAGGGCATGGTCATCGGCTACACCGCTTCCGGCGAGGATGTGGATGTCAACGTCTGCAAGACCAAGCACCTGACCAATACCCGCGCTTCCGGCTCCGATGACGCTCTGCGCCTGATCCCCGTCAGCAAGCTGAGCCTGGAGGGCTGCCTGGAGTTCCTGGCACAGGATGAGCTGCTGGAGGTCACCCCTGAGAATCTGCGCATCCGCAAGCAGATCCTGAACCACGACCAGCGCATGAAGGCCAAGAGCAAGCTGAAGTAAGCTGCTTTCCTTCCCGATCAACATAAAAAACGGCATCGCAAACCAATCGGTCTGCGATGCCGTTTTGTGTTTCGCTCTTTATTCAGCGCTGTATGCGCTGCCCATAGTCCAGGAGTTGGAAGCCGAATACTTTGCGTGGTTGCGCAGGTAGGTGACCCAGGCACCATAGCCGTTTCCGGCCGAGAAGTGGACTCCATCCGGAGCCGCCAGCATCTCCTTCAGATTCCCGTTCTCATCGGCAAAGGTCTCCCACAGGTCAAGGTAGACACAGCCCTTGTCTGCAGCCAGCTTTGCCAGCTGCTCGTTCACCGAGCGCAGGACATCGGACGCAAGACCGGGCTTTTCCGCAGCGGCCTGGGGCCGCACCGGCGGGATGGACTGGACATAGATGACGCAGCCGGGCAGGGCCTGCCTGAGCTGATCCAGCATCTGGCCATAGTAGGCCAGAAAGCGGTCTGCTGCCCCCAGCGTGGTCAGCGTGTTGGTGCCCAGCAGGATATAGAGCTTTTTCGGCTGGGCCGCTGTCAGCACATCCATTGCCACCTCTGAGCCGCGCACGCTGCTCTTGACCGCGCTGCGGTTCACGATGGCATCGGGACCCACACCGGTATAGCCGCAGATGAGCGCCCCGCCCAGGTTGATGCTGTAATCGGAAAAACCCACGGTCAGGCTGTCGCCCAGCAGGGCCGCATCCGAAAAGTAACTCAGATCCACCTGCCCACAGCTGGGCTGACGGATCACGCTGCTGTCATACGCCTTGACCTGATAGGCCCCCGCTGCCTGCCGGGCGGGGCCGAACTGTTCCAGCGTGACAGCCGACGCATCGGCGGCTCCACTGCCTTCCCCTGCCGTACTGCCGGCGCTGTCTGCCGCGGAGGCTCCCGTATCTCCCTGCATGGGCAGCGGAGCCAGGATATTGGCCGCTGTGCCCGCCGCCGGGCTTTGCTGGGCAGCCTCGCTCTGCTTTTCGCCATTTTCCAGAATGGCCGTGATGGCCAGCGACAGCAGCAGGATCGCTGCAATGACCCCCGCCAGCCGCAGGCCGGTGCCTGCCTTGCTGCGCCGTCTCCGGCCATGGGTGGAATGATATTCGTGTGAGATCCCCATTCTCTTTCCCGCCTTTCCCTGTTTTCTTTTCTCTATCATTACGGTCAGTATCCCCGAAAAATTGCAGAGTTTGCATTCTGCACTCCGGCCGACCCTGTGTTTTTGTAGGATACGCCAAATATTGTATCATAATTTTTTTGCCCGTGCAACCAATCAGGTCTTGCATACAACAGAGAAATAGTTTACAATAGTATTGTTGCAGGAATTGCACAGTTTTCATTGAATCAGATGCACATCCTGCATTCTTTTTGTACGACTTGCGGCGCGCATCCGCAATCTCCTTCCCCGGGCAGTGCAGGGCTCTGGGAGGACACAGAAGGACTTGCCGCGCTTTGCAGGACGTGAAATGTTGTTCTTTTGGATAAGGAGGACGTATGTCAAAAAATGTCATCATCGGCCAGAGCGGCGGCCCCACCGCCGTTATCAATTCCAGCCTGGCAGGCGTATACAAAGCTGCCTGCAGTCTGGGAGCCGATAAAGTCTACGGAATGAAGTACGGCATCGAGGGCCTTTTAAAGGAAGAGATGCTGGAACTGAACGTTCTGCTGGATGACCGCATGAGCATCGAATTGCTCAAGCGCACCCCGTCCAGCTATCTGGGCAGCTGCCGCTACAAGCTGCCGGACCCGGACGTGGATTCTACCCCGTTCATCAAGCTGTTCACCCTGTTTGACAAGTACGATATCTGTGCGCTGTTCTACATCGGCGGCAATGACTCGATGGACACCATTGCAAAGCTCTCCCGTTACGGTGCCCAGGTGGGCAGCAGCGTCCGGTTCATCGGTGTGCCCAAGACCATCGACAACGACCTCTGCCTGACCGACCACACCCCCGGCTACGGCTCTGCCGCCAAGTACATTGCCACCATCCTGAAGGAGGTCATCCGTGACTCCTCCGTTTACAACATCCGCAGTGTGACGGTGGCCGAGATCATGGGCCGCCACGCGGGCTGGCTGGCCGGTGCGGCCTGTCTGGCCGGCGGCGATGACTGCGAAGGCCCCGACCTCATCCTGCTGCCCGAAGTTCCCTTTGACCCGGACAGATTCCTGACCCGGGTGGACGAGCTGCAGCGGGTCAAGCCCAATGTCATCATTGCAGCCAGCGAGGGTGTTAAGACAGCCGACGGCACCTATCTGTGCGATCTGGTCTCCACCGCCGGGCAGCTGGATGCCTTTGGCCACAAGGCCATCCTCAGCGGCACCAGCCGGTATCTTTCTGATCTCATCCACGACAACCTGAACTGCAAGAGCCGTGCCATCGAGTTTTCGACTCTGCAGCGCTGCGCCAGCCATCTGGCCAGCCGCACCGATGTGAACGAGGCCTATGCCGTGGGCGGCGCTGCCGCTTCCGCTGCCTTTGCGGGCGAGACCGGGCGGATGATCTCGCTCAAGCGCATTTCCGATTACCCCTACCAGTGCATCACCGAGTCCGTGGATGTCCAGCAGGTGGCAAACCTGGAGAAAAAGGTGCCGCTGGACTGGATCACCCCGGACGGAATGCAGGTGACGGCGGCATTTGAGGAGTATGCCCGCCCGCTCATCCTGGACGAAGTGACACCGGTCTACGTCAACGGTACCCCGCGCCATATCTGCCTGTAAGTTTCATTTGCGCGCTTCCTCCCCCCTCGTGGTCTGTTTTCGTGCTCCTGCACGATAATATAAAAGCCGAAACAGAAGAAAAGGAGAAATCATCATGGGTAAAAATGCAATCGTTGGTCAGTCTGGCGGCCCTACCTCCGTCATCAATGCTAGTCTGGCAGGCGTATTCGAGAGCTGCAAGAGCCGCGGCGCTGAGATCGTTTACGGCATGTGCAACGGCGTTGCCGGTCTGCTGGAGGAGCGCGTGGTGGATCTTTCCACCGTGCTGACCGATGACCTGGATATCGAGCTGCTCAAGCGCACCCCGTCCAGCTTCCTGGGCAGCTGCCGCTATAAGCTGCCCGATTGGCACGATGACGAGACCGTTTACAAGAAGCTGTTCGCCATCCTGGAAAAGCTGAACATTGGCTACTTCTTCTACATTGGCGGCAACGATTCCATGGATACCATCGGCAAGCTGGCCGAGTACGGCAACCGCATCCAGAGCGACATCCGTTTCATGGGCGTTCCCAAGACCATCGATAACGACCTGATGGTGACCGACCACACCCCCGGCTATGGCTCTGCGGCAAAGTACATCGGTGTGGTGATGAAGGAGATCATCCGCGATGCCACCGTTTACGGCACCAATTATGTCACCGTGGTCGAGATCATGGGCCGCAACGCCGGCTGGCTGACCGCTGCTGCCTCTCTGGCCAAGAGCGATGACTGCGAGGGCGTGGATATGATCTGCCTGCCCGAAGTCCCCTTCAACGTGGAGCACTTCATTGAGAAGGTCCGCGCCATGCAGGAGAAGAAGCCCAGCATCGTGATCGCTGTTTCCGAGGGTGTCAAGCTCGAGGACGGCCGCTACGTCTGTGAGCTGGCCGATGATGTGCACGCAGTGGACGCTTTCGGCCACAAGGCACTGACTGGTACCGCACGCTATCTGGCGAATGTGGTCGCCCGCAATCTGGATACCAAGACCCGCTGTATCGAGCTGTCTACCCTGCAGCGCTGCGCTGGTCACCTGACCAGCCGCACCGATATCACCGAGGCTTACCAGGTGGGCGGCGCTGCTGCCAAGGCTGCCTTTGAGGGGGTCACCGGTCAGATGGTCGCCCTGAAGCGCATCTCCAACAGCCCCTATCAGTACATCACCGAGCTGCACCCCATCAGTGAAGTTGCAAACCTCGAGAAGAAGGTCCCCCTGAGCTGGATGAACGAGAATCACACCCAGATGACCGAGGAATTCCTCGAGTATGCCCGCCCGCTGATCCAGGCTGAGCTGACTCCGCTGTACATTGCAGGTCTGCCCCACCACATCTACATGAAAAAGTAATTTCTCCTTTGAATCCTTCTAAGGCATAGCAAAACTCCCGCCCGGATGCGCTCCGGGCGGGAGTTTTTTGCTGTGTGGCTTATGAATTACTGTTTGCCCAGCTGCCAGAACGCCACGGCACTGGCGGCGGCAACGTTCAGGGAATCGACCCCGTGGGACATGGGGATCTTGACCGTATAATCGCAGGATGCGATGGTGGTATGGGAAAGGCCGTCTCCCTCCGTGCCCAGCACAATGGCAAGCTTCGGCTCCCGGGCAAGGGCTTCGTCATCGATGCTGACCGAACGGTCACTCAAGGCCATGGCAGCCGTCTTGAAGCCCAAGGCATTCAGCTGAGCAAGCCCCTTTTCGGGCCAATCGGCGGGCGTTTCGCCGATCTGCGCCCAGGGTACCTGAAACACCGTGCCCATACTCACGCGCACGGCCCGGCGGCAGAGCGGGTCACAGCAGGAGGGGTTGATAAGAACAGCGTCCATGTTCAGCGCTGCCGCGCTGCGGAAGATGGCACCCACGTTGGTGGAATCCACAATGCCCTCCAGCACGGCCACCCGCCGGGCGTTCCGGCAGAGCTCCTCCACGGTGCGGGGCTTCGGACGTTGAAAGGCGCAGAGCACGCCCCGGGTCAGCTCGTAGCCTGTCAGTGCAGCCAGCAGTTCCCGGTCAGCAGTATAAATGGGTGCATCCCCGCAGCGGGTCAGGATCTCCGCCGCCGGGCCGGTGATCTGCCTGCGCTCCATCAGCAGGGAGACCGGCACAAAGCCTGCATCCAGTGCCCGGGAGATCACCTTGGGGCTCTCGGCAATGAAGATGCCTTTTTCGGGTTCCAGCCGACTGCGCAGCTGGTTCTGCGTCAGGCGGGCGTAGGGGTCCAGCTCCGGCGCGTGAAAATCCGTGATCTCGATGATATTGGGCATGGGGAGATTCTCCTTTTTCTGTATGAATGGTCTTATTGTAGCACAACCCGGATGTAATTGCAAAATACATGGCAGACATATTCGTTTTACATAGTCAAAACCGCCAAAAAGCACCTTTTGTTTTTGACAAATCCGTCAACCCGCGCTATAGTATAGAGGTAAAAAATCAGAGGGGGAATTTGCATGAATTCCAAGAAAAAGCGCCGCGGCCAGATGTCGGAAGCCTTCTGCACGGCAATGTTCCTTTCACTGTCCGGCGGCCTGCAGGACGTATACACCTATCTGTTCCGGGGCAAGGTGTTTGCCAACGCCCAGACCGGCAATATCGTGCTGATGGCTGTCCATGCCTTTGCCGGGGAGTGGGGGCGTGTGCTGCATTATCTTGTGCCCCTGTGCTTCTTTGCGCTGGGCGTGTTCGCGGCAGAGCTGATGCACCAGAAGCTGCAGAATCTGCAGCGGCTCCACTGGCGGCAGCTGGTGGTGCTATGTGAGATCGTGATGCTGTTCGTGGTGGGCTTTTTCCCGCAGGAGTGGAATCTTATGGCCAATGCGCTGGTCTCGTTTGCCTGTGCGATGCAGGTGCAGACCTTCCGCAAGGTGAACGGTTATGCCTTTGCCAGCACCATGTGCATCGGCAACATGCGCAGCGGCATGGACTCCCTCTGCAGCTGGGTGCTCAACCGCAATCCTGCCGCCCTGAAAAAATCCCTTTATTACTGGGGCATCATCCTCCTGTTTGCGCTGGGCGCGGGCCTGGGCAGCCTGACGCTGGACCTCTGCGGCGCAAAGGCCATCTGGTTCTCCTGCCTGCTGCTGGCCGTCAGCTTCTGCCTGATGTTCCTGAAAGAAGATGTGGAAGAGATCAAAGAAGATCTCGAAGCACTGGAAGCAAAACATTAAATCAAGGAGTTTCCCTCAGTTTCACGCTGTTTACCGCCATGCCAAAGGCTCCCCTGGTAGGGGAGCTGGCGAGCGCCAGCGAGACTGAGGGTTTATTTTTTTCCGAATCTATCCAACACTTCCCCGGTCTCCTTCGTCTTACAGGCAGAACGACGCAATGAAAGGAGGAAGCCCCATGTGGGAGCTGCTGTACGAGACCTTCTGGGACAGGCTGGAACACTTCTGTTTCAATCTCTGCCGGGACGAAGCCCGGGCGGAGGATCTGACCCAGGAAGTCTTTCTGCGGGCACTGCAGAACCGGACCCTTATCAACAGCTTTACAGAGCGGCAGTGCAAGGCCTGGCTGTTTACCACTGCACGGAATCTCTACTGTGACCAGCTCCGCCGGGTGGCAAAGGAGGAGCAGCTGCTCAGCACCTTTTTCCCGGAAGAGGACCGTGCTGAACCGGATTTCGCACTGGACACGGTGGAAGCCGCCAGTCTGCTGGCTCTGCTCACCCCGGAAGAGCGGCGGCTGTTCACCCTGCGCTATACAGCGGGCTACAATGCCAGCGAGATCGGTCAGCTGCTCTGTCTCCCGCCCGGCACGGTCCGCAGCCGCCTTGCCCAGATACGCCATCGCCTCAAAACTGAACTTACGGAGGATTAAATGATGAAAAAGAACCTGAATGTGGACGCTATGATCCTGGACCTGCGCAATGTGCAGGAGGATTTTCTTGACCGCTATGAGCAGATCAAGCTGGACTGCATGATCGCGCTGACCTCGCCCCGGGTGCAGACGCTCCTGAGCCAGCACAACATTTCTCTGGATTCGATGCTCTGCAAAAATGTCCCGGAGGAGGTCTCGGTGGGTGTGGTCAATGGCAAGGTCACGCTGAGCTCTTCCAGCCAGACCGCCGCCGGGCAGGTACTGGTGGTCAACGGCAAGCTGATGATCACACCGGATGCTGCGGAGGTTTTACAGAAGTACGCCTGCATTCTGGTCAACGGTATGATCTACTGCCCGCAGTGCCTCTCGGCAGTGGTATCCGCCCGCTGCATCCTGAACGGAAAGCTGGCGGTCTACCCCGATGACGCAGTGCTCCTGCCGGGAAGCTCCATCAAGCTAGACAACACCTTCCTGCTGCGGGCACAGAGCCGCCTGTACTGGAATGAACATCGCTTCCTGGCGGTTGACCCCAGGCTCGACACTGCCGCACTGGCCGCAAAGGGCTGCAGCTTTTCCGCTCCAAAGGCCATCCTGTGCGCAAGCCTTGCGCCCGTTCTGGCCCCGCTCTTCCCGGATTCCACCGAGCTGATCATCGTGCCGGACGGCACCGCCGTGGTGGAGGACGACCTGGAACTGACCGCCTCTTCCCTGCGCCGGTATGGCACCCGTCTCTATGTGCTGGGTGATGCTGTCATCCCCGCAGAGAGCGCAGACCTGCTGGCTCAGATCGAATTCCTGCATGTTACCGGTGAAGTAGAGCTGCCTGATCCTCTGGAAGCGGCCTTCTTTGCCATCCCTGAGCTGGAATGCGGCAAAGTAGTCCACGAAGACGCTCTGCCCAAGCAGACCCGCGCCAAAGCAAAGGATGAGGAGCCCGATCCGGATACCGTGACCCTCAGCGGCATCCAGCTGACCCTGTAATCCGCACTGTTCCTCCCTGCCCCGCTCTTTCCGGCAAAAGCTCTCTGCTGGAAGGAGCGGGACTTTTGTTGATTTTTTATTGCACCCGCTCCTCTGATATGATATACTGTCTTTGTATTGTGTAATTCCCCGGGCACACTTCCGCTGTGGAACCCGCTGCCCGGGCAGGATAAGGGAACCGAAATCAGGAAGAGGAGCAACGAATGAAAAAAGGATTTGACAACGACAAATACCTGCAGATGCAGTCGGAGCACATCCGGGAGCGGATCGCGCAGTTCGACAACAAGCTGTATCTGGAATTCGGCGGCAAGCTGTTCGATGACTACCACGCCTCCCGCGTGCTGCCCGGCTTCCAGCCCGATTCCAAGCTGCAGATGCTGCTGCAGCTGAAGGATCAGGCCGAGGTCGTTATCGTCATCAACGCTGAGGACATCGTCAGCAGCAAGGTGCGCGGTGACTATGGCATTACCTATGATCTGGACGTTCTGCGTCTCATCGACGCATTCCAGGAGCGCGGCCTGTTTGTGGGCAGTGTATGCGTGACCATGTACACCGCTGCCCCCGAGGTGGAAGCCTTTGAGAAGCGGCTGAACAGCCTGGGCATCCGCACCTTCCGGCACTATAAGATCCCCGGCTACCCCAACGACGTTGCCCGCATCGTGAGCGACGAGGGCTATGGCCGCAACGAGTACATCGAGACCCAGCGCCCGCTGGTGGTGATCACGGCTCCCGGCCCCGGCAGCGGCAAGATGGCCACCTGCCTGTCCCAGCTGTACCACGAATACAAGCGGGGCGTGAAGGCCGGTTATGCCAAGTTTGAGACCTTCCCCATCTGGAACATCCCCCTGAAGCACCCGGTCAACCTGGCTTACGAGGCCGCCACCGCCGACCTGAACGATGTGAACATGATCGACCCGTTCCATCTGGAGGCCTATGGCAAGACCGCGGTCAACTACAACCGCGACATTGAGATCTTCCCCGTAGTCAACGCCATGTTTGAGCTGATCGCAGGCAAGAGCCCCTACCACTCCCCCACCGACATGGGCGTGAACATGGCCGGCAACTGCATCGTGGATGATGCAGCCTGCTGCGAAGCTTCCCGCAACGAGATCGTCCGCCGCTACTTCAAGGCCCTGTGCGACCTCAAGAACGGCGCACAGATCCAGAGTGAGGTCTACAAGCTGGAGCTGCTGATGAATCAGGCCGGACTGACCCAGGGCAGCCGCCCGGTGGAGCAGGCCGCCCATGCAGTCTCTGAAAAGACCGGCGGTGCCCCCGCTGCCGCCATTGAGCTGCCGGACGGCACCGTTGTCACCGGCAAGACCGGCCCCCTGCTGGGTGCCGCTTCCTCCGCTCTGCTCAACGCGCTGAAAAAGTTGGCCGGTATCGACCAGGAGCTTGACCTCGTTTCTGCCGCCGCCATCGAGCCCATCCAGACCCTCAAGACCAACTATCTGGGCAGTAAGAACCCCCGCCTGCACACCGACGAGATCCTGATCGCCCTGTCCAGCTCGGCTGCGCAGAATCCCACTGCTGCAGCCGCCCTCAAGCAGCTCTCCCACCTGAAGGGCTGCGATATGCACTCCACCGTCATCCTGTCCAGCGTGGATATGGATACCGTGAAGAAGCTGGGCATGTATCTGACCTGCGAGCCCACCTATGAGGAAGCAGACCGGATGTACCACAAGAAGTAAAAAATAATGACCCTCTCTGTCATTGCTTTGCACTGCCGTCTTTCCCCAAGGGCCAGGCGGCCGTATCTGCGCGACGGAGAGGGTCATTTTTATTTCCGGGTCTGTTCCCAGTAGGCTCCCATGCTCTGGCCGGGCTGGTCGGTGACATCATCGTTCAGATAGTCTGCAAGACCAAAGGCTTCCGGCTTCCAGCTGCGGGCGGCATCCACGGTGGGGTATTCCACCTCAGCGTACCAGAACGCAGTGGGCTGGCCCTCATCCACATGGTTCACCTCCAGCACAAGGCCATCGGGCAGGGCGTAGCTTCTGCGGATCTTCCCGATCAGGGGCTTACCGATGATCTTTGTTTCCAGTTCATCAAACAGTTTCTTGTCGATGGGGCGCTCGATCTCCTCCCGTGCAAGCCCGCTTCCAGACTTGAAGCAGAGGATATAGGCCGTCTCGCCGCCCTTGAGTGCCTCCTCCCGGATGCGCACGGTGGGCCGCACGCTGATATATCCCTGCCGCATGGCAAACTCTTCCTTGAGCGGCAGAGCCGGGAAGTTTTCGCCCTCCGGCCAGCCGTTCACCATCCATTTGCGTTCGATCTCCATGACGTTTTCCTCGTTTCTGTGTTTTTGTATTTATTCTAGCACGTTTTTATGTTAGAATAAATATCAGTATGAAATTTTAGCATCCTCACCCTCTCAGTCAATGCCTGACGGCATTGCCAGCTCCCCCAAAGGGGGAGCCAAGAGCCGCTCTGTATTCAAGTTTGATGAGACTAAATCGAAAATCGCCAAAGGCTCTCCCTTTGGGAGAGCTGGCGAGCGGAGCGAGACTGAGAGGGCGAGCCAGTTATAACAGGAGCAACTATGAAATCTTCTCGCAATTACCCCGTTTACACCGTCAACAAACACGCCGAGGGCCTGCTGGTGGGCGGCCACCCCTGGGTGTACGAAAACGACATCCTGGGTTCCCCGGAAGCAGAGCCTGAAAACGGCACGCTGGTCGATGTGGTCAGCACAAAGGGTGCCTATCTTGGCACCGGTTTTCTCTCACTGAAAAGCAAGATCCGGGTGCGGCTCATCTCCCGCAACGCCAACGACACCTTTGATGCCGCTTTCTGGAAGCGCCGGGTCGAATACGCCTGGGCCTACCGCAAGACCGTGCTGGAGCCCGCCGACCTGACCGCCTGCCGTGTCATCTTTGGCGAGGCTGACCAGTTCCCGGGCCTGACTGTGGACCGGTTCAACAATATCCTTGTCACCCAGACCCTGAGCGTGGGCATGGAAAAGCTCAAGCCCATCCTCTTCCCCCTGCTGGCAGAAGTCCTGCGCGCTGACGGCCAGACCATTGACGGCATCTACGAGCGCAACGACGAGGCTCTGCGGGCCAAGGAGGGCCTGGCACAGAACAAGGGCTGGTTTGACCTGCCCGGCGAGACGCACCCCGACAGCACCCAGACTGAGATCTGCGAGAACGGCGTGTTCTACCACGTCGATTTTGAGAACGGCCAGAAGACCGGCTTTTTCCTCGACCAGAAATACAACCGCCGGGCTGTGGCCCGCATTGCTGCCGGTCACACTGTGCTGGACTGCTTTACCCACACCGGCAGCTTTGCGCTGAACGCCGCCAAGGGCGGGGCTGCCCGGGTCACTGCCGCTGACATCAGCGCCGAGGCCATTGCCATGGCCCAGCGGAACGCCCAGCGCAACAACCTGACCAACATGGATTTTCTCTGCGAGGACACCTTTGAACTGCTGCCCCGGCTGGAAAAGGAGGGCCACCCCTACGACTTTATCATCCTTGATCCGCCGGCCTTTACCAAGGCCCGCCGCACGGTGGAGAACGCCATGCGCGGCTATAAGGAGATCAACTACCGCGCCATGAAGCTGCTGCCCCGGGGCGGCTATTTGGCCACGGCCAGCTGCTCTCACTTTGCCACCGAGGAGCTGTTCATCAAGATGCTGCACGCCGCCGCAAAGGATGCCCACCGGCAGCTGCGGCAGATCGAGGTGAAGCAGCAGGCACCGGATCACCCCATCCTGTGGGGCGTGCCCGAGACCAATTACCTGAAGTTCTTCCTGTTCCAGGTGATCTAAAAGTAATACCAAATACGATATCTCCCAAAAAAACGAGAACGTGTTTGTGCAGAATCGTCAGTTTTGTCAATTGCCTTTTGAGCCGTTCCGGGATATAATCAAACCATAGACAGCAACGGCGCTGTGGGTCACCTCCTGACTCGCAGCGCCGTTTTTGTTAAAAAGCTTTTCGCTGTTTCCGGGCCGCAGTTCGGCGGCGGGAGACAGTTTCGGAAGGGACAGACATAAGATCAAGTAAGGAGTAGGATTTATGGCAGCAAATGTTATGGAAATCTACGGCAGCAAGGTCTTTAACGAGCATGTAATGAAGGAGCGCCTGCCGAGCGCTACTTACAAGAGCCTGGAGCGCACCCTGCACAAGGGCGCACCCCTGGATATCGAGGTGGCAAACGTTGTGGCCAGCGTGATGAAGCGCTGGGCCATGGAGCTGGGTGCCACCCACTACACCCACTGGTTCCAGCCGCTGACCGGCATCACCAGTGAGAAGCACGACGGCTTTGTGAGCCCCGTGGGCGACGGCACCGCCATCATGGAGTTCTCCGGCAAGGAGCTGGTGCGCGGCGAGCCCGATGCTTCCTCCTTCCCCTCCGGCGGCCTGCGTGCCACCTGCGAGGCCCGCGGCTACACCGCATGGGACCCCACCAGCTACGCTTTCGTGAAGGATGACGTGCTGTGCATCCCCACCGCTTTCGTCAGCTACACCGGCGAGGCACTGGACAAAAAGACCCCCCTGCTGCGCTCCATGAACGCACTGTCCGGTCAGGCCATCCGCATCCTGAAGCTGTTTGGCAAGGATGTTGATTACGTCTCCACCACCGTCGGCCCCGAGCAGGAGTACTTTCTTGTCAAGAAGGAGGATTACGAGGCCCGTCAGGATCTGATCCTCACCGGCCGCACTCTGTTCGGTGCTCCCTCTGCCAAGGGTCAGGAGCTGGAGGAGCATTACTTCGGTGTCATCCGTCCCGAGGTCTCCGCATTTATGAAGGAGCTGGACGAAGAGCTGTGGAAGCTGGGCGTTCCCGCCAAGACCAAGCACAACGAAGTGGCTCCTTGCCAGCATGAGCTGGCCCCCATCTTCGACACCACCAATGTTGCCATTGACCACAACCTGCTGACCATGGAGATGATGAAGAAGATCGCTCCCAAGTACGGTCTGGTCTGCCTGCAGCACGAGAAGCCCTTTGAGGGTGTGAACGGCAGCGGCAAGCACAACAACTGGTCCATGTCCACCACCCACGAGAATCTGCTGGACCCGGGCGACACGCCCATGGAGAACCTGCAGTTCCTGGTATTCCTGGCCGCTGTCATCAAGGCAGTGGACGAGTACGCCGATCTGCTGCGTACCTCCGTTGCCACCCCGGGCAATGATCACCGTCTGGGTGCCAACGAGGCTCCCCCGGCCATCATCTCGATCTTCGTGGGCGAGGAGCTGGAAGCTGTTATCGATGCCATTGCATCTGATTCTCCTTATGCCGGCCCCGTCAAGATGAAGATGGATCTGGGCGTGGATGTTCTGCCCAAGTTCAGCAAGGACACCACCGACCGCAACCGCACCTCTCCCTTCGCCTTCACCGGCAACAAGTTCGAGTTCCGTATGCCCGGTTCTGCTGAGAACCTCAGCGATGCCAACACCATCCTGAACACTGCTGTTGCCAAGGAGCTGAAGGGCTACGCCGACGAGCTGGAGGGCGCTGAGGACTTTACCAGCGCTGCTATTGCCCTGGTCAAGCGCACCATCCGCGACCACCGCCGTGTCATCTTCAACGGCAACGGCTACACCGCCGAGTGGGAAGAGGAAGCAGCACGCCGCGGCCTGCCCAACAAGAAGAACACGCCCGCCGCTCTGCCCGCACTGATCGACCCGAAGAACATCCAGCTGATGGAGGATTTCGGTGTCCTGACCAAGATCGAGATGGAGAGCCGTTACGAGGTCGAGATGGAGCACTACTCCAAGATCATCAACATCGAGGCTCTGACCATGCTGGAGATGGCCCGCAAGCAGCTGCTGCCCGCCATCAACGCCTACATGAGCGAGGTTGCCAACACCGCTGCATCCAAGCTGGCCGTCAGCGAGGCCATCAGCGTGCGCAGCGAGACCAAGACCCTCACCCGCCTGTCCACCGATGCCGATGCCATGAGCGATGCCATCGATGCCCTGCAGGCTGCCGTGGATACCGCTGAGGCCATGACCGATGAGAGTGCCAAGGCTGTCTCCTTCCACGATGACGTTCTGCCCAAGATGGATGCTCTGCGCGCCGCTGCTGACGATGCCGAGACCATCTGCGGTGAGGACTACTGGCCTCTGCCCAGCTACAGCAAGATGCTCTACTACGTCTGATCTTTCTGACATAGCTTGATAAGCATCGCTGGGTTGTTGGATTTTTAAGCCATTCCCCTTTTCCTATTTCTTACACCAGCCTAAAGACCTGCTTTGCGCATACGAAGCAGGCCTTTAGGCGTTTTTTAAGAACGCAAGCTGATTTTTCCAGTTTTGCACTGATGTGCCATTCGCCGCACCCTGCGGCTCGGAGGGAACCACTATGAGCTATAATACCCAACAGGACATCCTTGATTTTGTGGAGGACAACAACGTCAAATTCGTCCGCTTTGCCTTCTGCGATATCTTTGGCACCCAGAAAAACATCGCCGTGCTTGCCAGCGACCTGCCCAAGGCCATGGAGGATGGTGTCTGCTTTGACGGTAGCTCCATTGCCGGTTTTATGAAGGTGGAGGAGAGCGATCTTGTGCTCCGGCCCGATCTTTCCACCGTGACCATCCTGCCCTGGCGGCCCACCGAGGGCCGGGTGATGCAGTTCTTCTGTGACGTGGAAAAGCCGGACGGCGCTGCCTTTGGCGGCAACTGCCGCGGCTTCCTGCGCCAGATGAGCCGCAGCTTCCGCAAACTGGGGCTGACCTGCAACGTGGGGGCTGAGTGCGAGTTCTACCTGTTTGAGAATGACGACCGGGGCCGCCCCACCCGCATCCCCATCGACTTTGGCGGCTACTTTGATGTAGCCCCGCTGGATGCAGGTGAGAACCTGCGCCGGGACATCTGCCTGACCATGGAGCAGATGGGCATGAGCCCCCAGCACAGCCACCACGAGAGCGGCCACGGTCAGAATGAGATCGACTGTCACTACGCCGGCCCCCTGAAAACAGCCGACCATGTGATGATGTTCAAGCAGATCGTGCGGGCTGTTGCCATGCGCAACGGCATCCACGCCAGCTTCCTGCCCAAGCCCCTGCCGGATCAGGCAGGCAGCGGCCTGCACATCAACCTTTCGCTCTGCATGGACGGCCGCAATCTGTTTGAGGGCGACATTGCCCCGGACAGCATTGCAGGCAGCTTTATGGCGGGTGTTCTGGCCCACAGCCGGGAGCTGACCGTGTTCACCAATCCCCTGCCCAACAGCTACCAGCGCTTTGGCTGTGACGAGGCCCCCCGCTATGTGAGCTGGAGCCGCCAGAACCGCAGTCAGCTGGTGCGCATCCCGCAGGTCAAGGGCAACAACTGCCGCATGGAACTGCGCAGCCCTGACCCTGCCTGCAACCCCTATCTGGCCGTGGGTCTGGTGCTGGCCGCCGGTCTGGACGGCATCGAGCACCGGATGGTGCTGCAGGCCCCCATCAACAAGAACCTGTTCGATCCCACCGAGGCCGCAGGTCTTGGGCTGGAAAGACTGCCTTCCACGCTGGAGGAGGCCGTGCAGGCCGCGCAGGAGAGCGAATTTCTGCACCGTGTGCTGCCGGAAGAGCTTTCGCATCGGTACTATGAGGAAGAACTGAAGCGCTGTGCCGCCCTGAAAGCTGCCGCCGACCCGGCAGAGTACGAGCGGGTGCACTACTTCAACGCCATCTGAATCGCTTTTGAGGGAAAGTACGAAGGGGCAATGATTCGGTCCCTTGCCTGGATGTAAGAGAAAGGAGCGATTCAAATGGGACGTGCTCTGATCGTGAGCGCCGGAGCAAGCTCCAACGAGTACATCTCCGCGCGGCTGGCAGAGCTGGGATACACCCGGCCTACGATCATCCCCAGTGGTGCCGAGGCCCGGCGCAGGATGCTGGAATCTGATTTTGAGCTGATCGTGGTCAACGCGCCTTTGCCGGACGAGTTCGGCCACGAGCTGTGTTCCTCTGCCGTAGAAAAAACAGACGCAGGCGTGGTGCTACTGGCCAAGGCAGCCGCCGCCGAGCAGCTGCTGGCCCCCATGAGTGAGCAGGGGGTGCTGCTGCTGAGCAAGCCGTTCTCCAACACGCTGTTCCTGCAGGCCATCCATCTGGCCGCGGCCAGCAACCACCGCCTGCAGCTGCTCCGGCAGGAAAACGCGCGGATGCAGGAAAAGATCGCACAGGTACGGCTGGTCAGCCATGCAAAATGCTGTCTGGTGGAGCGGGAGCAGATGAGCGAGGATGCCGCCCACCGCTACATTGAAAAGCGCGCCATGGACACCCGGCGCAGCCGTGCAGAAATTGCACAGGAAATCCTTGATTCTTACGAGGATTAGGATTATAATCTGGTGTTGTATGTTTTGTTCCGGATGCAGGCGCATCCACACTGGGAAAGAATGATCTCTGAAAGATAAATTAGAGGAGGACTGAACAAATGGCAAAATTCATCTTTGTGACCGGCGGCGTTGTCTCCGGTCTGGGCAAGGGCATCACGGCGGCTTCTCTGGGCCGCCTGCTCAAGTGCCGCGGACTGAAGGTCGCCAGCCAGAAGCTGGACCCTTATGTGAACGTGGACCCGGGTACCATGAGCCCCCTGCAGCACGGTGAGGTGTTCGTGACCGATGACGGCACCGAGACCGACCTTGATCTGGGTCACTATGAGCGCTTCATCGACGAAAATCTGAACAAGTACTCCAACCTGACCACCGGCAAGGTGTACTGGAACGTGCTGAACAAGGAGCGCCAGGGCGCTTATTTGGGTCAGACCGTCCAGATCATCCCCCACATCACCAACGAGATCAAGAATTACATCTACAACATGGCATCCTCTACCGATGCCGATGTGGTCATTACCGAGATCGGCGGCACCACCGGCGATATTGAGAGCCAGCCCTTCCTGGAGGCCATCCGTCAGGTGGGCCTGGAGCAGGGCCGCGACAACTGCTGCTACATCCATGTTGTGCTGGTGCCCTATATTTCCGGCTCCGACGAGTACAAGTCCAAGCCGGCCCAGCATTCCGTCAAGGAGCTGCAGGGCATGGGCGTGAACCCCGATATCATCATCCTGCGTGCCGACGGCAGCGTGGGCGGCGATATCCGCCGCAAGATCAGCACCTTCTGCAATGTCAAGCCTGAGTGCGTTATTGAGAACCTGACCATGCCCAGCCTGTACCAGTGCCCGCTGATGCTCCACACAAACGGCCTGGATGATGTCGTGGTGGAAAAGCTCAAGTTGGACGTGCCCCCCGCCGACCTGACCGAGTGGAAGGGTGTGGTCTCCCGCATTGCCACCCGCAGCAAAACCTGCACCATTGCGCTGGTAGGCAAGTACGTCAAACTGCACGACGCTTATCTTTCCGTGATGGAGAGCCTGTACCACGCCGGTTTTGAGAACGACAGTCAGGTAGACATCAAGTGGGTGGAGAGCGAGGACCTGATCGATCAGGATGCCTGCAAAGAAGTGTTTGCTGACGTGGACGGCATCATTGTGCCCGGCGGCTTTGGTGACCGCGGCATCGAGGGTATGATCCAGGCTGCACAGTATGCCCGTGAGAACCAGATCCCCTACTTTGGCATCTGCCTGGGAATGCAGATCATGGTGATGGAGTTCGCACGCGGCGTGCTGGGCTATGCCGATGCCAATTCCAGCGAGTTCACCCCCGATGGTGCCCACAATGTCATTGCCCTGATGGCCGACCAGCAGGGCAACATCCCCAAGGGCGGCACCATGCGTCTGGGCAAGTACCCCTGCACCGTCAAGCCCGGCACCAAGATGGCCGAGTGCTACGGCGAGGCTGAGATCTGGGAGCGTCACCGCCACCGCTACGAGTTCAACAACGCGTTCCGTCAGGAGATGGAGGATGCCGGACTGGTCATTTCCGGCACCAGCCCTGACGGCCGTCTGGTGGAGACCGTGGAGCTGCCCGGCCGTGACTTCCATCTGGGTGCACAGTTCCACCCCGAGTTCAAGAGCCGCCCCAACCGCGCTCATCCCCTGTTCAAGGGCTTTATCGCCGCCGCACTCAAATTCCGCATCCATGCACAGCGCGGCATGATGCACGTCTGACCTTCTCAGGCGTTTCGTTCCGGTTCTCCTCGTAGGAGAGGCCTGTAAGATCGCAACAAAAAAGCAGCTGCACTCCGTGTTTTTACGGAATGCAGCTGCTTTTTCTTGTATTACTTACTTTTTAGCGGCAGCAGCCTTTTTGCGGGCAGCGCGGCTGGTCTTTTTGGCGGCGGGCTTCTTTGCGGGAGCCTTGGCAGCGGGAGCAGCGGCCTTGACAGGCTCCGCCTTCACCTCCTCAGCCTTTGCAGGCTCCTCCACGGGCTTTTCCTCCACAACGGGCTCTTCCTTGACCTCCGGCTTTGCCTCCTCTGCAGGAGCGCTCTCGACCACAGGTGCAGCCTCTACAATGGGCTCCTCTGCCTTCTTGGCAGGGGCACGCTTTGCACGATCCTTCACCTCGGAAATGGTCCACAGCTGGTCATCGCCTGCGGCCTCCTGCCAGATCTGCAGGATGGCACCATCGTTGGCACCCATGCCCACGGTATCGATGCACTTGCCGCTGGCCCAGGAAGAGCGCAGACGGACGGTGCCGGCGGGGGTGGGCTCCACGGTCCACATCTGAGAGGTGCCGCCCACATCCTCCCACAGGTGCAGCCAGGTGCCATTGGCGGTGCCGGTCATCATCAGGTCGATCAGCTTGCCGGATGCGCGGTTGCGGATGCGGTACACGCCGTCACCCTCGCGCACAAAGGCCCACTCCTGCTCGGGCTTGTGCTCGTACTTGCCCAGGCGGATATTTCCGCCGTTGGTGGCCTTCTCCACGGCCTGAATGACACTGCCGCCCTTGGCAGCGATGGTATAGAAGCGATCTGCCTCGATCACGGTCTGTGCTACAGTTTTCATGTAAATCCCTCCAAGTTTGTTTCTTTTGAGCCAATCATTTTTGTTTTACAGGTAAATTATACCACCTGCTGTTATTTTTTACAAGGATTCCGCCATTTCTTTAGCACTATTCACAAAAGGCCCCCGCTTTTCAGCCCGTTTTGCACCGTTTGCGAAAACTTTTCGCCCTGTTTCGGCCCATAAAGCAGCAGCACCCCGCCATTTCTGGTGAGGTGCTGCTGTCGTTTTGGAAAATATCAAAAGGGTTCTGGCAGGGTTCTGGCAGAGCTCACTTACTGCTTTACCTGACTGGGATGCGGCTGCACAGGCATTTTAGTGAACAGCGCTTTCAGGGCCAGCGGAGTGGCCACACTGGACACGACGATGAGCAGGATGACGGCGGTGAAGTAGACGGAATCCACCACGCCGATGTCCAGGCCCTTCTGGGCCACGATCAGGGCCACCTCGCCGCGGGTCATCATGCCAACACCCACCTTGAGAGAATCACCCCAGCTGAACCTGCAGACCTTGGCCGCCAGCCCGCAGCCGACGATCTTGGTGATCAGGGCCACCACCACGAAGCACACGCTGAACAGCAGGATCTCCGGGGTCAGGCCGCTGATATCTGTCTTCAGGCCGATGCTGGCGAAGAAGATGGGAGCAAACAGCACATAGTTGCTGATGTCCACCCGGCGCTCCACATAGGGGGCATCCTCCAGAGTGCACAGGACGATGCCCGCGATGTAGGCACCTGTGATGTCTGCAATGCCGAAGTAGGCCTCGGCAATGTAAGCCATGGCAAAGCAGAACGCCATACTGACGATGGTGATGCGCTGGGTGTGGGGATTGCGCTTGTCCAGCCACTTCATGGCGTAATGGGCAATGAGGCCCACGCCGATGGCGGTGGCGAAGAACAGCACGGTGTTCATCAGCACCTTACCCAGCCCTGTGCCGGTGCCGGAGCTTGCTCCCAGCACACAGGTCAGCACCACGATGCCGATGACATCATCAATAACGGCGGCACTGACGATGGTGGTTCCAAGGAAGCTCTTCAGGTGGCCCAGCTCCTGCAAGGTAGCCACGGTGATGGACACGCTGGTGGCGGTCATAATGGTACCGATGAAGAGGGCACGGTAAAACTCCTGGCTGCCCAACGCTGAGAAGCCGTAGAATAGACTATAAAGGAGCGTGCCCCCTGCCAGCGGCACCGCCACGCCCACACAGGCGATCAGGGTGGCGATGGGGCCTGCCTTGATCAGCTCCTTCAGGTTGGTGCCAAGGCCCGTGGAGAACATCAGCAGCACCACGCCGATCTCTGCGAAGATCGAGATGGTATCGCTGATATGCACAAGGTTCAGCAGACAGGGCCCGATGATCAGGCCCGCGATGATCTCGCCCACCACCTGCGGTGCTTTGAACTTGCGGGCCACCAGCCCGAAGAACTTGGCGCTGAGGATGATGATGGCAAGGTTCCGAAAAACAGAATACATAAATTTACCTTCCTCCGTTTTATTTCATTTAACAGGGCTGTCGGCCGCGCCCGACCCCCTATTCTTTTATTATATCGCCGCTCAGAACCAAAATCAAAATACTTTTCAATGTTTCTCGTTAAAAAAACAGACAAAGTTCGCCAAAGCTTCAGTACAAATTTTTGTGCGGATTTTTGGTCCGCAGGGCTTGACAAAACAGCAGGGACTTGCTATAATAAATTGCTGTCTGAACAGACACGCCGCACACGGCAGGCGATGCCGCATGTCGTGTGTACCCTTGGCCTCATAACCTTGAGGCCCTTAAGTCCAAAAGGAGGTGCTACAAAATGGCAAAGTACGAAACCATGCTGATTACCAGCGCCGCTCTCGACGAGGAGGCTACCGCCGCTCTGGTTGGTAAGTTCAAGTCCCTGATCGAGGCTAACGGTACGATCGATTCCATCGACGAGTGGGGCAAGCGCCGTCTGGCCTACCCCATCAACGACGAGGAGGAAGGCGTTTACACTGTGATCAACTTCACCAGCGAGCCCAGCTTCCCCGCTGAGCTGGACCGTGTGTACAAGATCACTGAAGGTGTTATGCGCAGCCTGATCGTTGCCCACGAGGAGTAATCTTTTCGTGACAGAAAGGGAGACCGTAAAATGTTGAATGTTGTTGCTATCATGGGCCGTCTTGTGGCGGATCCTGAACTCCGCACCACGCCCCAGGGCACCAATGTGTGCAGCTTCCGCATTGCCTGCGACCGCAATTTTGTGCGTCAGGGTGAGCAGCGTCAGGCTGACTTCATTGATATCGTTGCCTGGCGTTCTCAGGCCGAGTTTGTTTCTAAGTATTTCCAGAAAGGCAGTCTGATTGCCATCGAAGGCTCTCTTCAGACCCGCCAGTATCAGGATAAGAACGGCAACAATCGCACGGCTGTGGAAGTCGTAGCCAACAACATCAGCTTTGCAGGCCCCAAGAGCAGCAATCAGGGCGGTGGAGCAAATTATCAGAATTCTGCTCCCGCCTACCAGAACGCAGCCTCTGCCCGTCCGGCTGCTGTGGAGGCAGCTCCCAGCTATTCCGCCGGCAGTGCAGATGATTTTGCTGTCATTGATGACAGTGATGACCTGCCGTTCTGATTCCGTAACGGTCTGACCGTTCAATTCTTATAGGAGGTAATAAGCAATGGCTTTTGAAAGAACCGAAGGCTCTCGCCCCGCACGCCCCATGCGTCGCGGCCGCAAGAAGGTTTGCAGCTTCTGTGTCGATCGTATCGACACCATCGATTACAAGGACGTGCCCCGTCTGCGTAAGTACGTCTCTGAGCGTGCAAAGATCATTCCCCGCCGTGTGACCGGCACCTGCGCTTATCATCAGCGCGCACTGACCACCGCCATCAAGCGTGCTCGTCACGTTGCTCTGATGCCCTACGTCAGCGACTAATCAGAACTTTATCAACCCATTCAAAATAATCAGCAATCAGCAAAGCGCTTTCACCGATGACAAGGTGAAAGCGCTTTTTTGTTGTGTCTTTCGTTTGTGCAGTGCTCCCGGCACTCAGTAGTCTGCTTGTTTCTTTTTGCTGCATTCTGGGAACATCTTATGGAACCGTTCCCGCAATTTCCGGGCAGATCACCCTCGTCCATAAAATTGCATCACCCGGTCAAAAAGTTACAAACCGGTACGGTTTTTCCGGCATTTCCTGAAATGTTACCGGAAATTTCCGAAATCAACCGGTGTTTTGATGTGTTGGCAAATCAAACTGCACAACGTCAAACCGATTCTTTGTACACATTTCACGAAATCGCTCCAACATGATTGATTTTTTGAACAAAATGTGCCATACTATAGTCACTGGAAACGTTCCCGACACCGTTCCCGAAAATCCAACCGAAAGCGAGGGCCCGCGATATGACGATCAAGGACATTGCCCGCATCAGCGGCTGTTCTGTCAGCACCATTTCGCGTGTCATCAATGACCGGCCGGATGTCCGGCCCGAGACCAAGGAGCATGTGCTCAAGGTCATGCGGGAGGCAGGCTTTACCCCCAACACCAACGCGCGGCAGCTGAAGATCCAGCAATCCCGCAGCCTGGTGTTCGTGGTCAAGGGGACCCGGAACATCTTCTTCTCCGACTTCCTCGTTCAGCTGCAGCGGGCCGCTACCCTGTATGGGTACAACGGCATCGTCTCCTACCTGGACGAGAACGCCAACGAGATCGATGCTGCCGAGAAGATCCTGCGGGAGATCAAGCCTAAAGGCATGATCTTTCTGGGCGGCAGTGTTACGAACTTCCAGAACGGCTTCGCAAACATCTCCGTTCCCTCCGTGCTGGCCACGCTGGTCTCCAATGAATTGGACTTCCCCAACCTCTCGATGGTGGGTGTGGATGACCGGGCTGCAGCAAAAGCGGCAGTCTCCCATCTCATCGCACAGGGTCACCGCAAGATTGCGGTGCTGGGCGGCCCGGCCACCAGCTTTCCCAGCCGGATGCGCCGTTTGGGTGCGCAGGATGCCATGGAGGACGCAGGGCTTGTCCTTGACGATAAACTCTATGGCCTGTGCAACTACGATTTCGAGTCCGCCTACCACGCCATGAACAGTCTGCTGGCCCGCCGGGCCGAGTTCACTGCCCTGTTTGCCATGAGCGATGTGATCGCCTTTGGTGCCATCCGGGCGCTGGTGAGCGCAGGTATGCGGGTGCCGGAGGATGTCTCAGTGATCGGTTTTGATGGCATCACGATGTCCCGCTACTGCGTGCCGGTGATGACCACCATCGTCCAGCCCAGTGAACAGATCGCACTGCAGAGCATCGAGCTGTTGGTGCGGCAGATCGAACACGGAGCCCCGGCCCAGACCGTCACGCTCCAGCCGGAATTGCAGCAGGGCGAAAGCGTTTGCCCCTGCCGCCGGAACGATTCAGTCTAACTTCCGTCCTCATGCTGTGGACGGTGGCAGATATTAACCAAAAGAAGAAGGAGTACTACTATGAAAAAGATGATCTCTCGTCGTAATTTCCTGAAAGTGGCCGGTGCATCCGCTGCTGCTCTGGGTCTGGCTGCCTGTGGCGGTTCTTCCAGCTCCACCGCTTCCTCCACTGCCAGCTCTGCTGCCGGTTCTTCGACCGCTGCAAAGGCTGACGGCAAGGTCTACTACCTGAACTTCAAGCCGGAGCAGGATCAGGATTGGCAGGATCTGGCCGCTGAGTACACCAAGGAGACCGGCGTGCCTGTGACCGTTGTCACCGCCGCTTCCGGCCAGTATGAGACCACTCTGATGAGCGAGATGGAAAAGAGCGAGGCTCCCACCCTGTTCCAGGTCAACGGCCCTGTGGGTCTGGCCAACTGGAAGGATTACTGCTACGACCTGTCCGGCAGCAAGCTGTACGGCGAGCTGACCAGCGACTCCTTCGCCCTGAAGGACGGCGACGCTGTCACCAGCATTGCATACGTCATTGAGACCTACGGCATCATCTACAACAAGGAGCTGCTGAGCGCCGCTGGTTACACCCAGGACGACATCAAGGGCTTTGCCGATCTGAAGAAGGTTGCCGATGATATCCAGGCACGCAAGGCCGAGCTGGGCGTGGACGGTGCTTTCACCTCCGCTGGCATGGACGGTTCTTCTGACTGGCGCTTCAAGACCCATCTGGCAAACCTGCCCATCTACTACGAGTACAAGGCAGACGGCATCGGCTCCACCGACGCCATCAAGGGCACCTATCTGGACAACTACAAGCAGATTTGGGATCTGTACATCACCGATTCCACCTGCGATCCTACCCTGCTGGCTTCCAAGACCGGCAACGACGCTGTGGCCGAGTTCGTGGGCAAGAAGGCTGTCTTCTATCAGAACGGCACCTGGGCTTACAATGACGTGAAGGATCTGGGCGACGACAACCTGGGTATGCTGCCCATCTACATCGGCGTGGATGGCGAGGAGAATCAGGGCCTGTGCACCGGTTCCGAGAACTTCTGGTGCGTGAACAACAACTCTTCTGATGCCGATATTCAGGCTACTCTGGACTTCCTGTACTGGTGCGTCACCTCTGAGGCCGGCACCAGCGCGATGGCTGACAAGATGGGCTTCGTCATCCCCTTCAAGAAGGCTAAGGACTCCACCAACCCCCTGATCACCATTGCAAACGACTACGTTGCAGCTGGCAAGACCAGTGTTGACTGGTGCTTCTCCACCATGCCTTCCGAGGAGTGGAAGAACGGCGTTGGTTCCGCTCTGACCGCTTACGCAGCAGGCACCGGCGACTGGAACGGCGTTGTGACCGCTTTCGTCGATGGCTGGGCTAAGGAATACAAGCTGGCAAACGGCTAAGCATTCTCGGTTTTCTCTTTCCCCTTTTATTTGTGTAAACCGTAATGGGAGGCGGGCGAGCTGTTCGCCCGCCTCCTTTTGTTTTGGAGGTATATCATGCAAAAGGCCATCAGCAAATATTGGCCGGTGTTCGTGCTTCCTACCTTGATCGCGTTCATCATCGGCTTTATCTGGCCCTTTATCTGGGGCATCTTCCTTTCCTTCCAGCGCTTCACCACCGTGAGCAAGACCACCTTTGTGGGCATCCAGAACTACATCTCGGTGTTCCAGGATTCCACGTTCCTGCATGCGTTCGGCTTTACGGCAGCGTTTACCGTGATCTCCACTGTGCTTATCAATGTCTGTGCCTTTGCCATTGCAATCGTGCTGACCCGCGGCATCAAGGGTACCAACATTTTCCGTACCGTTTACTTCATGCCCAACCTGATCGGCGGCATCCTGCTGGGCTACATCTGGCAGATCCTGCTCAACGGCGTGCTGGCAAACCTGCAAAAGCCCCTGCTGGCACTGGATGCCAAGGCCGGTTTCGTCGGTCTGGTCATTCTGATGTGCTGGCAGCAGATCGGTTATATGATGATCATCTACGTGGCCGGTCTGCAGAGCGTGCCCGGCGACCTGATCGAGGCTGCCAAGATCGACGGTGCTTCTGACCGCGAGATCCTGTTCAAGATCAAGCTGCCCATGGTCATGCCCAGCATCACCATCTGCACCTTCCTGACCCTGACCAACAGCTTTAAGCTGTTCGACCAGAACGTTGCTCTGACCGCAGGCGAACCTGCCAACGCCAGTGAAATGCTGGCCCTGAACATCTACAACACCTTCTATGGCCGCTCCGGCGCTCAGTGGAAGGGCATCGGTCAGGCAAAGGCTGTGGTGTTCTTCCTGATTGTTGTGGTCATCTCTCTGGCGCAGCTCCACTTCACCCGTTCTAAGGAGGTCCAGCAGTAATGATTAAACAGAAAAAGTTGTGGGATAACATTCTCACCGTCATCATGGCCCTGCTTTGCCTGCTGTGGATCTACCCCATCGTCCTGATCCTGCTGAACAGCCTGAAAAAAGAGGGTACCTTTACCACCTCTACCGTGTTCCAGCTGCCCACCAGTGAGACCTTTGCTGGCCTTTCCAACTACGTCTACGGCGTGATCAAAATGGGCTTCCTTTCCAGTTTGGGCTACAGCCTCGTCATCACCGTTTCCAGCGTGGCCCTCATCCTGCTGTGCTGCTCCATGACAGGCTGGTACCTGACCCGGGTGAACAACAAGCTCAGCAAGTTTATGAACCTGCTCATCGTGTTCTCGATGGTTGTCCCCTTCCAGATGGTCATGTTCACTCTGTCCAAGACCGCAGATACCCTCAAGCTGAACACCCCCTGGAACATCTGCATCATCTACCTGGGCTTTGGTGCCGGTCTGGCTGTGTTCATGTTCACCGGCTTTATGAAGAGCGTTCCCATGGAGATTGAGGAAGCGGCCATGATCGACGGCTGCAACCCCATCCAGATCTTCTTCAAGGTCGTGTTCCCCATCCTGAAGCCTACCATGATCTCCACCGCCATTCTGGAGACCATGTGGGTCTGGAACGACTACCTGCTGCCCACTCTGGTGCTGGATATCAAGAAGTACCGCACCATCCCCATGGCGATCCAGTATTTCCGCGGCGGCTATGGCCGTGTGGAGCTGGCCCCCATGATGGCCTGCATCATCATCGCCATCATCCCCATCATCATCCTGTACATGACCTGCCAGAAATACATCATTGAGGGTGTTGTTGCAGGCGCTGTCAAGGGTTAAGGAGGAGTTCACCATGCGAGCATGCGGCATTCTGATGCCCGTTTTTAGTCTGCCGGGGCCTTTTGGCATCGGCACGCTGGGGGAAGAAGCCTTTGCGTTCGTGGATTTTCTGGCCCGTGCAAAGCAGACCTATTGGCAGATCCTGCCCATTGGCCCCACCGGCTACGGTGACAGCCCCTACCAGAGCTTTTCCGCCTTTGCCGGGAACCCCTACTTTATCGATTTCCGTGTCCTGCACGAGCAGGGCTATCTGACCGCTGATGAGATTCCCGCTGAGGTTCCGGTTGGACCGGTGGACTACGGCGTGCTCTACCAGCAGCGCCCGGTGGTGCTGCAAAAAGCCGCTGACCGCCTGCTGGCTGCAGCCAGCGTGGAGTACAAAGACTTCTGCACGGCACAGAGCTTCTGGCTGGACGATTACGCCCTGTTCATGGCCGTCAAGGCCGAACAGGGACAGGCAGGCCTGTGTGACTGGCCGGATGACCTGCGCACCCGCCAGCCCGCTGCCGTAGCCGCTGCCAGGGAGCGTCTGGCTGGGCAGGTGGATTATTTCAAGGCGGTGCAGTTCTTCTTCTACACCCAGTGGAACGCCCTGAAAGCCTATGCCAACAGCAAGGGCATTCAGCTGGTGGGAGATATCCCCATCTACGTCAGCCCAGATTCCAGCGATCTGTGGACGCGGCCGGAGCTTTTCCAGACCGATGGCCAGACCCACCTGACGCAGGTGGCTGGCTGCCCCCCGGATGCCTTTGCGGCAGACGGTCAGCTCTGGGGCAATCCGCTCTACGACTGGCCCCGCCACAAGGCCGAGGATTTTGCCTGGTGGAAGCGCCGGATGCAGCACGCTACTTCGATTTATGATGTCGTGCGCATCGACCACTTCCGTGGTTTTGAGAGCTACTACGCCATCCCTGCCGGAAACAAGACGGCGGCGGGTGGCCACTGGGAAAAGGGGCCGGATCGTGCTTTCATCGATGCCATCCACGAGACTTTGGGCCAGGGCGGCATCATTGCGGAGGATCTGGGATACCTGACCCCTGAGGTCAAGACCATGCTGGCTGCCAGCGGCTATCCGGGCATGAAGATCATGCAGTTTGCCTTTGACAGCCGGGAACCGGGCAACTATCTTCCCTACACCTACCCTCACAACAGCGTGGTCTACACCGGCACCCATGACAATGTGACCACCGAAGGCTGGCGGCAGTCTGCCAGCCCCGAGGATGTCCACTATGCCTGCCGTTACCTGCGCTGCCTGCCCGAGGATCTGACAGAGGCCATGATCTGCGCCTGCCTTTCCAGTGTTTCGGATATGGCCATCATCCCCATGGCCGACTGGCTGCATCTGGGCGCGGAGGCCCGCATCAACACCCCCAGCACCCAGGGAGCCAACTGGCAGTGGCGGCTGGACACTCCGCTTACCAGTCTGCTGGCCGAGCATATTGCCGATCTGACAGCACTGTATGACCGGGCTCCGGCTGCGGCAGACCGCTAAAACGTTCCTTCTTCTTTTCTCCCCATACAAAGACGGCAGGCCCTGGCCCCCTCCTTTCCGGAGGAACTGGTGCCCGCCGTCTCTTTTTGCATTATTTTTCAATTTTCACACAACATTTTTTCGCCGCATTCCGCACAGGACGTTCCACATATTTCCGCGCAGAGTCGTTTCTTTTTTACAAAACGGCCACAGTATCTTCACAATTCTTTCGCATTTTGGGTTTCATCGCTCTCTTGTTGTTTTTGGGCAATTATGCTATAATCCAATTAGCTTCACGTCCGCCTTTGCGCGGATTTTACGAACGAAAGGAGTTTTCCACCATGGAATTTACCTATCAGAGCACGATGCAGCTGCCCGCGTCCTATGCGGTTCTCTCCGAAGATGAAATGGTCTACACCGTTGGCGGCGCTTTTGAGCTGAATATTGATCGGGCTGCCGTTGCGCAATTTGTTACCAATGTGATTTCAAACAGCATCCGTCTTGCAGGACAGTATACTTTTCAGATGGCTTTTGATGGTTTAACCAATATGCGCAATGACGGCTTGACCATTCCTGGTGCTGTTCATCATTATTGGTCAAATCAAACGACAGTTGGCAAGGTCGGTACTGTTGTAGGTGCAGCATGTGTTGGTTATGCTGTTTATATTCAGGTTGTAACTCTCTTTAACACATTCTTGTCTATCTATAATGATATGCGCGACATTTATAATGGGACTGACACCCAGACGGAGACTGCTACAACTGCGAATGCTGCCTTAGCTGCCGCTTAATTTATAAGCACCTGAAAGGAGCCTTTTATGGAAAAATTGCGTATGCCTGCATCTTATGCAACGCTTCCGGAAGAAGAGCTGCCGGAGATCTTTGGCGGCGGAGAACTGGGAGATGCATTGGACAGCTTTACGGATAACCTCCACCTGGATGATTTCTTCCTTCAGGGGGGTATCCTCTCCATCTCCATCTCGTTTGTTCCTCTGCTCCTGTTCAATGTTGTTGTTTCCGGCTACCGGTTTGTAGAAAACATTTACAAGAACCTGTCCAACTGGTTCGGTTATCACGATGATACCTTCTCTGCCGTTTCTAGTTTCACGGATGAAATGCGCCAGAAACAGCAGCAGCGCGGTATCTGAGTCGTTTTTCCTGTAACATGAAAGAGCTTCACGATTCCGGCTTCTGCCGGAGTGTGAAGCTCTTTTTGTTTGGCCGCTTCCAGATGTTCAAATGACCCGCAGGGCCCCCTGCTCCCGCAGACGGAGCAGATAGCAGCTGCCCGCACCGAACACCTTTTCTATCGCGTCGTGATATTTTGCCGTCAGCATACCGGGTACAAACGCCTGAATGGTCCCTGCAAAGCCGCCGCCCTGCATCCGCCAGGCTCCCCCCTGCCCCTCCAGCAGAGTCTGGCTGAGGGCAAGCGCCACCGAGAGTCCCTGATGCCGTACGTCCGTAGAGCAGTAAACATTCTGGCACAGGGCAAAAGAGGCATGTCCGCTTTCCAGAATGAGCTGCAGGAAGGCATTGAAATCCCCGCTGACCAGGGCATTCCGCTGGGCCAATGTGCGAGCATTCTCTTCAAAATAGTGGACCGCACGCAGAACAGCACGATCCCCGCAGGCTTTTCGCAGGCGTGGCAGAGCTATCCAGAACTCCTGCTCCTTGACCTGCCCCAACACCTTACCGCCCAGACAAGCCGCCACCGATTCCATTTCGTGCCGGATGGCCGCAAACTCACCGGTCAGCTCGCTGTGACTGCCCCGGGTATCGGTCACGCAAAGGGTCATGTCCGCCGGGAGCAACCCTGCCGTGTGGATCTTTTCTATCCGGGGTTTCTTTGGGTCGGCAAAATCCGCAAAGATGACCCCTCCCACGGCGCTGGTCAGCTGATCCAACAGGCCGCTGGGTTTTCCGAAATATGTATTTTCCGCATACTGGCAGATCTTCGCCAGCTCCGGCGCTGTCAGCCTGCAGCCATATTCCCCGTTCAGGATGGCCGCCATTCCCATCTCGAAGGCCGCAGAGCTGGAAAGCCCGCTGCCCCGGAGCACGTTGCTGGCGGTATAGGCATCGAAGCCACCCACCGTCTTTTCCTGTGCCCGGAAGCCTTCCGCAATGCCCCGGATCAGGCTGGCCGAATGGGTGCTCTCGCCCTGCTGAGGCTCGGCCTCGCTCAGATCAATAACATCCAGCTTGTTGAAGCCCCGCGATTTGACCCGGATAAAACCGTCGTCACTGGGGGATACCACTGCGACCAGATCCAGCGTCACCGCTGCCGCAAGACCATACCCGTGCTGATGATCGGTATGGTTGCCGCCCAGCTCCGCCCGGCCCGGAGCCGAGTAGACATGCACCTGCCGCCCGGGGCCATAGTACAGCTCAAACTGTTCCAGCGCGGCGGCATACCGCTGCCGCTGGCGGGCCAGCACCGCCGGTTCTGTGCCATAGAGCGTGCAGAGCGCTTCGTCCCACTGCCCCGCAAGGATCTCCCGTCTGAGTTGTGCACTGGTCGCCATGGCCGTTCCTCCTCCACAAACGTTCTCCGCAAAGTCCGTGCATGAAGGGTCCATGCACTTGGGTTAGCCTTATTGTACTTCATTCCGCCCTCTTTTGCAATTTGAATCCGCAAAAAATCCAATTTCGGCGCGAAAACCAAAGTTTCGGATGTACTTTTGTTGAATTTGCAGATACAGTTATGATATACTGGAAGCAAGAACGCGGTCAACTGGAGGAAACGATCATGGCAGATGTCTACAAGCAGTCCTTCAAGCAGAATTACACCAATAATATTGAATTATCCATCTTCAACTGTGGTCTGGAGCGCTGTGCCCCGGGTCAGACCTGGGGCCCCGGTATCCGGGATCACTACCTGATCCACCTGGTGGTCTCGGGCAAGGGCACCTTTGAAGTGGGCGGCAAGACCTTTGAGGTCGTGCCGGGGGATCTGTTCTTTGCCCGGCCCAGTCAGCTCATCCGCTACTCTGCCGATGAGCAGCAGCCCTGGGAGTACAGCTGGGTCGGCTTCAACGGTGCGTGCGCTCACAAACTGGCGGCACAGCTGCCCTTTACCGACACTGCTCCTGTGCACCACACGCAGGACCCGGAGGGAATGCGGGCAGCCCTGACCAACATCTATTCTTCCCGTGGGTTAGAGCCTCAGGACGAGGCTGCCATGGTGGGGTACCTCTACCTGTTCATCTCTGCCCTGATGAAGGAGACCAGCGAGACGCGCCCCCACAACGCTTCCTCCTCCAATCAATATGTGCTGAATGCCATCAAATACATCCAGTTCAACTATTCGCACGACATCTCCATTGATGATGTCGCTAAGAGCGTGGGCGTTTCCCGCAGTCATCTGTACCGGGTGTTTATGCTCAATGTGGGCAAGAGCCCCATCGATTATCTGACCGAATACCGCATCAACGAGGCCTGCAAGCTGCTGCGGGCCGGCAACCTTTCCATTGCAGAGGTCGCCATCTCGGTAGGCTTCTTTGACCAGTTCTATTTTTCCCGGGTCTTCAAGCGGGCCAAGGGGATGCCGCCCAGCAAATACATTGCCGCCCAGAGCGAAAATGCAGATGCCCCCGCTTCAGAAGAAGCCTGACCCAATCCCATTCCAAAGGAGAATTTCCATGCCCTTACAAAAAAATCAGGTGCTGACCCTGACCATTGAGCGCCTGTCCAACGATGGCAGCGGCGTTGCTCACAGCCCGGACGGCGAGGCTGTGTTCATACCCGGCACCGCCCCCGGTGACGTTGCCGCCATCCGCATCGTCAAAGATTGCGGCCGCTACGCTTTCGGTATTCTGGATGCCATTCAGATTCCCTCGCCTGACCGTATCCCGGTAGATTGTGCAGTGGCCGGCCCCTGCGGTGGCTGCAGCCTGCGGCATCTGGATTATGCAGCTGAACTGCGCGCCAAGGGTGAAAGCGTTACCGATGCTTTCCGCCGCATTGGCGGGCTGGATGTACCCGTGCTGCCGCCCCTCCCCTCCCCCGAGATCGACCGCTACCGCAATAAAGTTCAATTCCCGGTGGGCCGTGATAAGAATGGCAAGCCCTGCATCGGTTTCTACGCCGGACGCACCCACCGCATTGTACCCTGTCCCGACTGCAAGCTGCAGCCGGATGTGCTGAACGAGATCGGCAATACCCTCTGCGATTTCTTTGCCGCCCACAACATTCAGCCCTACGATGAGCAGACGGGCAAGGGGCTGGTTCGTCATGTGTTTCTGCGCCGGGGTGTCCACAGCGGCCAGATCATGGTCTGTCTGGTCTGCACCCGGGCAAAGCTGCCCCACGCAGAGGAGCTTTGCCGCGCACTGACTGCGCAGTTTTCCGATATCGCCACCATCCTGATCAATGTCAACGCCAGAAACACCAATGTGATCCTGGGCAGCGAGACCCACACCCTGTACGGCCCCGGGTTCATCGAGGACACCCTCTGCGGCGTTCCGGTGCAGCTGGGCCCGTTGTCGTTCTATCAGGTCAATACCCTGGCCGCTGAGCAGCTCTATGGCATTGCCGCAGAATATGCTCAGTTGACCCCGGATGACCTGCTGCTCGATCTCTACTGCGGCATGGGCACCATTGGCCTGTCCATGGCAGACCATTGCCGAGAGCTCATCGGCGTGGAAATTGTGCCTGAGGCCATCGAAAGCGCCAAGGCCAATGCTGCCCGCATGGGTGATGCCATAGCCGCAAAGAGCCGCTTCTTCTGCGCCGATGCTGGTAAGGCCGCCTCTCAGCTTGCCGCCGAGGGCCTGCACCCGGATGTTGTGATGCTCGACCCGCCCCGCAAAGGCTGTGACGAAGCAACCCTTTCCGCTGTCGTCACCATGTCCCCCCGCCGGGTGGTCTATGTCAGCTGCAACCCCTCCACCGCCGCCCGGGATGCCAAGTGGCTGGAAGAGCATGGGTATCGGGCCGAAAAGGTGCAGCCGGTGGATCTGTTCCCGAGGACGAGGCATTGCGAATGTATCACGGCATTAACCCGCATGAATCCTTGATTTTTAGCATTTTTAAGACTTGAAAAATGGTGATTTGCCACCCATTTGCCACCATTGAACATTGAACACGAAAAAGAGGATTGAACCGTTGAACATTTCGGCGGCTCAATCCTCTTTTTCTTATGACAGTTTCTTTTGTTCTATCGCCTGTTCAAAAATATCAACAGAACGGTTTGCCATCGCTTCTGTATCATGTACATAGGTTTGCAGGGTGGTTTGAATGTTGGCGTGTCCCAAACGGGTTTGAACGTCCTTTACATCTGCCCCCGATTCAATCAAAATCGTTGCATGGGTATGCCGCAAAGAGTGATAATCAAACGCAAGCAACAGTTCATCGTGAACGATTCTGGAGCAGTGTTTGAAAGTATTCGTTGATGTGTACTGCCCATTTTCCGCAATGCAGACCAGCTTGACCCGTGGGAGCGCAGATTGTAAGCACTTCTGAACTGGTACGATTCTTTGCATTTCGTTGCCCTTTTCATCCAGTTCTTTCTTGATTACATGAATCGTGTAGTATTCACCATACTTCAATTCATTCTCCATCTGGGTGGTGCGTTCCTGTTTCAACGCTTGATACAGCGTTTCACCAAACTTGACCGTTCTGCTGGAAGATTGCGTTTTGGGCGTGGTAAAGTACCACGATGAGCGCAATTCTTTTTTGCCTTTCTTCTCTATCACCTTGCGAACGTCTGCCCCAAAGTTCCGCACAACAACTTGTTTGTTTACTGTCAATTCCCGTTTTTCAAGATCAATATCATTCCATGTTAAGGCAAACGCTTCTGAAATGCGCAACCCGGTATAAAAGCCGATCATCAACGGAATATGAAACCGTGATCCAGCCGGGAAGCGTTCAATGATCCTGTTCCAATCTTCCATTGTAAGCACAATGCGTTCACGGGGCTTACGCTCTATCTTGGGGAACTTCACATAGCGCATGGGGTTTGCAGAAAGGTAGTGCATGGGTTCAACTGCATAGTCCAGCGAAGCACCCAAAACGGACAGGATGCCGACAACAGAGCTTTTTGCAAGCCCGTGCATCTTCAGATCATTGGCATACTCCTGCAAAATTGCCGATGTGAGAGCCTTTAATCTGTACTTTCCGTACTTTGGTTTCAAATGCCCCTCTATGATCTGCAAATAGGCCACTTGGGTGCTGTACTTCAAATTCGGTTTGCAATACAGATCATACCACTGATCCAGATAATCCGAAACGGTGATTTCGGACGGGGTAAAGACCGCCCCGGCGTTGTTATATTCGTTGATTGCCTTGGCAAGTGCGGTTTCAGCTTCTTTCTTTGTCTTAAAGCCGCCTTTTTCTTTTTTCTGCCGCTTACCGTCTATCTTTCCCAAATCGAAATAGTAAGACCATGTTGCCCCACGTTTTCTTGTTCCGCCTGTCATAAGTATACCTTTCCTTTCGTTGATTTTTGAATCATGGAATGGTATACTTACACATAGACCACTTCACGATTCTTTGCAGGTTTCTTGATTTGGTTGCTTTCGGAATCCCTGTCTATTGCAGTAGGCGGGGATTTCTTTTATATACAAGCGTTTGCGTTAAGCAAGGAAGAAATACTCTTTCCCCACAAAAACGCCGTACAACGCTTATATGCGCCGTTTCCGGCTGTCACTTGCAGATGATAGCCGGATGTGTTGAGCCGTTGCCCTTTGCAGAGGGTGACGGCTTATTTATTGTTCTGCTGTTGTTGCCATATTTGGTAATTGACAGAATCAGCAATCGCTTTTTCAAATGCTTCAAATTGTTCTTTTGTAAACACAGTTTTCTGATTGTCGCTAGAAATAACTATGTAACCAAACTGCACTTGCATTTCAATCTTGCCGACAGGTTTTGGTTTGTCAGCTCTCACAACACGATAACCCAATGACCAAAGATATTTTCTAAACGGTGAATCAAGTTCATTTCTTGCTTCATAGTTTATGCTTTCCCATTGATCGCCACAAAGATATTGAACTGAAATTTCTAAGGCATCCGCTATTTTTAGAAGTGTACCAATTCTAGGATTTTGCGACCCCTTTTCATATTGTGACACTCTGGATTCCGAAACGCCTATCTTTTCAGCAAGTTCTTTTTGCTTTAATCCAGCTTGCACCCGTGCTTCACGAATGCGATTTCCAATTTCATTGCTCATGCTATGCCCCCTTTTATATGGGAGTATAGCATATCAAAAGGCCAAAATAAAGGAAAAGCTAATCTTTTTGTATTGACTTTAGCTTTAACTTATGATAAGATTAGCACAACTTGAGTTATTCGTCAAGTCAAAATTAAAGAAAGCTGGTGAAACAATGAGAATCAACCGAAAGAAGTTAATCATTGCCATGCTGGACAACGATCAAACTGTTATCCAGTTGGCTAAAGCAAGCGGTGTATCAAGAGTAACGATTTCCAACGTCAAGTGCGGAAAATCTTGCTCTAACGCCACAGCTGAAAAGATTGCCAAAGCACTGAATGTTCCCGTGTCTGACATTATCGAAAATGCCACTGCAATGGCTGATAATGCACAGTGAGGGATTCCGAAAGCAACTAGAATTTACTGCAAAGAAAGAAGGGAGATAATTGTTCTTTCGCGGATATGTCGAAACCAAAGATAAACAGTGCGTGGAGAAGTTCAAGGGCAGGACGGACTTTAAGACCTATGAGCAGGTGAAGTCTTTACCAGAGTTCGCCGGGATTCTGGCAGAAGATACGATCCTTGTTGATTTGGACGATGGGGAAAGTTCGGATGTTCTGTTCAAAGTTGTTCAAGATTATTCTTTGAATTGCCGCGTTTATCGTACCACGCGGGGCAAGCACTTTTTGTTCAAAAATAGCGGCGTGGGCGGTTGTAAGACCCATTGCACCCTTGCAATCGGCTTAAAAGCTGATATTAAGGTGGGCGTGAAAAGTTCCTATGAAGTGCTTAAATACGGCGGCGTGGAGCGTGAGATCCTCTATGATACCGCCGAAAATGAGCAAGCGCAACCGCTCCCCCGGTGGCTGTTCCCCGTCCGTAGCAAGATGGCGTTTCTTGATATGGAAGAGGGGGACGGGCGAAATCAAGCCCTGTTCAACTACATTTTGACCCTGCAAAGCAATGATTTTACTGTGGAAGAAGCGCGGGAAACCATTCGGATCATCAATAAGTATGTTCTGAAAGTTCCACTGTCAGACAGCGAGATTGAAACGATCTTGCGGGATGATTCGTTCAAGAAACCAGTTTTCTACAACGGTAGCACGTTCTTATTTGATAAGTTCGCTATCTTCCTGAAGAACAACGCCCATATCATCAAGATCAATAATCAGTTGCACATTTACAAGGACGGTATCTATACCGCTGGATATGGCGAGATTGAAGCCGCCATGATTAAGCACATCCCCGATCTAAACCGTGCAAAGCGGTCTGAAGTCGTTGATTATCTTGATCTGCTGATCCGGGACAACACTAAACCAGAGGACGCGCACCTGATCGCGTTTAAGAACGGCCTGTATAACATCATTGATGGTTCTTTTGCGGGCTTTACCCCGGAACACATTATCACCAATAAGATTCCTTGGGATTACACGCCGGATGCAACTTGCCCTTTAGTGGACAATGTGTTGAACCGCCTTTCCTGCAATGATGCGGAAATCCGCGCTTTGCTGGAAGAAGTGGCCGGAGCGTGTCTATACCGTGATAACAAGTTAGGCGGCGGTAAAGCCGTGATTTTAGTAGGTGATAAGAGCAACGGCAAATCAACCTATATCGAAATGCTTCATGCTATGCTTGGGGATAAAAATATATCAACCCTTGATTTCAAAGAACTTGACGATAGATTTTCAACCGCTATGCTATTCGGCAAGTTAGCGAACCTTGGCGATGATATTTCGGATTCTTTCAAAGAAGATGTTGCGATTTTCAAGAAGATCACAACAGGCGAAAGCATTAAAGCCGAAAACAAAGGAAAGGACGCTTTCCAATTTATCCCCTATGCAAAGTTGATTTTTTCAGCAAACAACATTCCCCGTATGAAAGACCCCACCGGGGCGGCTATGCGACGACTTCTCACAATCCCGTTAAACGCTAAATTTTCAGAAAATGATCCCGATTATGATCCGCAAATCAATGTAAAGCTGACCCAACAAGAAGCAATGGAATATTTTATCCTGCTTGCGATTGGTGGATTGAAGCGTGTACTAAAAAACAAGCACTTTACTGTTTCTCAAAAGGTACAGCAAGCTAAAACCGATTATGAGCAGGAAAACAACCCTATCTTAGCTTTTATTGAGGACTGCCGGAACGATAACGGAGATGTTGAGGGCATTTACAATGAAGCAACACGAGAAGTTTACATCCGCTATGATGAGTTTTGCATTAAAAACAACTTTCGCCCTGTGAATCGTCTGACATTTTCAAAACAGCTCAATCAAGCGTTGGGAACAACTGTTAAAAATATGCGCCTGAACGGGAAGCAGTGCAAAGTGTTCGTTGAACAGTAACGAACAGTAGCAGTAGCACAACAGTAACAATAAACGGTAGCACTAGAAAATTGTTTTATATTCGCTATATTTTTCAAGAGTGTTACCGTTACTACTGTTCAAAACAGTTTCTATACAAAGGCGGTGCGTCAACGCTAAACAGCAATAAATATAAAAGATAGATATAATATACGCGAACCGTATCAACGGTAACAGTAGCAAGAAAGGACTGATAATTTTGACAGGCAAAGAATATGCTAATCTTCTGTCCAACATCCAGAAGATCAATAAGATTGAATGGGTTACAAAAGGCGACCCATGGGAAGCAGATGTTTGCAAGATAAGAGTTTTTGCGGACAGCATCACCTTTGATATGATTTGGGGTTATCCCAAATATTCCGCTGAAACAAGTTGGTATGACGCCTTTCTTATCAGCTTTGTTCTTTGGAAACTGCGCAAGCAGTACGGAGAAACAGAAGATTTCAAGCCCATTTATAATACAGACGAACTTACCAAAGAAATCAACAACTGTATCAAACTCCTAGAAGATAACGGCGTGTCTGTAAATTTCAATGCTGAAGAATGAGGTTGCAAATAATGACTAATTCTAAAATTTCGCTTGCCACCGCGCGTGTGAACGCCGGGTATACCCAAAAGAAAGTAGCCGAACGGCTGAACATAGGCGAACGCACTATCAGACGTTGGGAAAGCGGTAAGACCGCTCCCACGGTTGATAAGTTCATTGAACTTTGTAGGCTGTACAACTGCCCTGCAACCGCTGTCAAATACTAAAGAGAGGTGCTTTACTATGAATAACACACCTAACGAAATTCTCTATGAGATGATAAGCAAGTTCAAACAGCTTGACCGCGTAGATCAAGGCCGGGCTGTTGCTAGAATCGACTATTTGCTTGAGAATGAAAAGTACCACATCAAAACTGTTCCTGTAAAGGTTGAGGGCACTTTGATTTTCGTTGGATTCTAATTCAGATTGAACTGTTTTGAACACTTTTTTGAAATATTAACGTCAAACGGTGGTGATTGATTGAGCGAGAACGAAGTTAATTTGAAGTTACTGGAAAGTATTACAGGCAGTGAGGTATTTAAGCAAATCCTAGAAGCCTTTCCCGGCGAACGGCTTTACATACCGGGCAGAGGTGAATTTACATCAAAACAGGAGCGGAACAACGCCATTCGCCGGGACTTCTATAACGGCGTTGACGTTGACGCTCTCGCCGAAAAATACAAGCTATCCGCTACTTCCGTATACCGCATTATTAACGACCGGGGCTAATCACCCCGGTTTTTATTTTTGCCCAAAATGACTAAATATTGTGTATTTTAAGTGCATCGAGTGCTATATATGGTATAATTTATATTGAGGTACGATAAATTCAGAAAGGTGGTGAAAGAGTGGCACGAATCAACAAAGAATTAGTTGCAATGAATCTTCTGACCTGTCCAACAAGCAAAGAAGCCGCTGAAAAGTCCGGCATTTCCGTTCCTACGCTGTACAGGCTGAAGAAAGACACAGCATTTCAAAACGTGTTGCAGGAAGTCAAAGATAATATCTTTGGCGAAACGATGCACAAGGCGCAGGGCTATTGTTTGGAATCGCTGGAAGTTCTGCGAACCGTTATGAACGACAATACCGCAACCGATTCTTCACGGGTTTCGGCGGCTAAAACCATCCTTGAATTGGGTGTTGCTCTGCATGAAGATGAACATATTGTACAGCGGCTTGCAAGCATGGAAAAGAGGTTGCAGGATGATTAAACAGAGAATAGCAAGAGGAACGCTTTTGAACCGCTTGCGGGAACTGGAAGAATCACAGAAAAACAAACAGGCTATTCCCGTTCTTTTCGCCGATGTTGAAGAAGATGGGCAGTTTTGGGTAGGCAAAAACATAAGCGACAAACACTATTTTGAAAATATGTTTGATGGTGAAGCCTATATGACCGCCTTGCCGGGTTTTACAGAGCAGACCAAAGTTCTTATTGACGATCTGCTTTGTTGGCCAGAGGGTTTATATTTGCCCTCTGATCCGATTCTGTACTTTATGGATTCTGAAAAACGCTCTGATTTTGTCCGTGTAAACACTGATTCAGAAAAACGGTTAGCTCTGTACATCGCCCTAATCAAGCACGTTTTGGAAACCGCTGAAACAAAATCAGCACTTCCCGGATTCGATACCCCCGCATTAAAAGACCTGATAGAAAACATGGATTCAATGAACATTGAACAACTCGTTGAACGCTACAAAGATTCAAAGTGGTTCAACGGAACTATAAAAATATGAGGTGAACAAAATGACTGAACAAGAACGTAATGCCGCATTTACGGCAAAGTTGCCCGAACTGGTAGCCGTTGTGAAAGAACTGCACAGCCTTGCAAAGCTGTCTTTTCCGAACGATAACCCCTATCTTAATTCCAGATTTGGCACATACGGCGATATTTACGCCGAAATCAAAGAAGTGTGCAGATATTTCCGCGTTGATTTTTGATAAAGGAGAAAACGAAAATGGAAAAATCTTATGAAACCTACGCAAAGAAAGCCCTGATGCTCAAGCATACCCACAAGCAGGAAGCCGGGAAAATCCGTGATACCATCAGCCAGATTGATTCTAACCAGCGTCTTTCTGATTTTGGCAAGCGTGAAGCCATTGAAAAGTTGAAAGGCGAAGCCGGAAACTTGAACAAGCAGTTTTCTGATTCTATTCGGGGGCTAATCCGGCAGTTCTGCAAAGAATTTGGCACTTCTTTTGCAGAGGATTACGCCGACCACTCCACGGACGTTGCAAACGCCCTCAAAATCATTGAGATGTGCGGAAGCAAGTTGACCGCTGAACTGCTTCATAGCATTATTGAGCCACTTAAAGGCTCTCATAAGGCCATGAAAATGATCTACGATGTTCTTACCATCAAATACAGCACTTTCGTCCCGGAAGTCGTTTCTATCCTCAATGAGCGCATGGGAACAACCGCAGAAATCAACGAATATCTTGACCGTCTGAAAGAGCTTGAAGCCGTTGCAGATTGCCCCCTGCTGTCTTATTATGAGATCATCAACGCGGGCTATAACGGTATGGTTCGCTTTGAAGTGCAGGATCGTACTACTTACGCTGTGTGCGCCCTGCCTGATACCATGATGGAGATCGGCAAGCAGTATGAAGCCCTTGCCATGAAATACCCGCAGATGTTCACCAATTACATTCCCACCAACGAAGAAATCATTTTGGATGGTCTGAACGGCTGATATTTTTCACACGGCATAATTGAGGATTTCAACCGATGACCGATTTAGAACGAGAAATTTTGCAACAAGATGAATTAGCAATCCGAAATCATCTTGAACTTATCTTGCGTGCCAAAGAAAACGGCGCAAGCAAAAGAACGATTGATACAATGATTTCTCTGGTGACGTATGAAAAAGACCGATATGACGAACGAAAAGCAAAATGGAGTTCAAGTTGAAAATGAAGAGCTTGTAAGGCAGATTCAAGCCGGGATCAATGTTTCTTCCAACTTGGAACAGCTTTACTTGAAAAACCGTCCTTTCATCTACAATACCGCAATAAAATATTCTAAACAGGCTGAAATAGATGATCTTATGCAAGAGGGGTATTTAGGTCTGCAAAAGGCCGCTTCTATGTACAATTCCGACAATGATGCAAAATTCATAACTTATGCGGGGTACTGGATTCGGCAGTCTATTCAGCGTTATTGTGAAAATTGCGGCAACGTCAAGCGGATTCCCGTTCACCTACTTTCCGAAATTGCACGGTACAAACGCTTTTTAGCACAGTGCCAAAATGAAAACAGAAATCCATCCGATTTTGAAATTTGCAGAGCGTTAAACATTTCTGCAAATAAGCTGGACAACTTGCGGAAAGCGGCGTTTGAATCGTCCGTTGTAAGTCTGGAATCCCCTGTTGAGGGGGCAGACGGGCTATTATTGGAAGATTCTATCCCCGATCCGTCAAACATGGAAGATGATATTACAGAACAGCTTGAGCGAGAATATGCAAACCGTGTTCTTTGGAACATCGTAGATGAACTAAAGGACACCGAAAGCTATGTTATTTCAGGGCTTTATTGCCGCTCTAAGACGTTGCGAGAACTAAAAGACGAACTTCATATTTCAGAGCAACGAATAGCCCAGATTCGAGACAAAGCCTTACAGACCTTAAATTGCAAGAAACGGTTAGAAGAAATCGCTTCTATCTATGGCTATATTCCATCCAGAGCGTATAAAGGCGGTTTAAGCTATTTTAATTCCAACGGTTCAAGCACAGAAAGCATTGCCTTGAATCGTATTGAACAGCAAGAAAAAGCGGCTCATCTTGCATATAAGATACACCAAAACGAACAGGCTGTTCAACAGGAATTGAGCATAGATGAACTATTTGCAAAGGTTGTGAACCTTTGCGAAAGGGGGTGATACAAATGAATCCTAACATTGAGGTGATTACACCTGTTTTATGGGGTGTAAACAGCTTTTACGTTAAAGCGGGGTGGACAAAAGAACTTTTACCCATCCCACAGCCCCCGGATCAGCTACTTACCGGGAGCAAAGACGTTTCTTTAACAGATAATGGTATTATGGTTCTCCACAAAGAATCCGAACTTTATCCCACGTTAAAGAAGTTCGTTCCTAGAATCATGGAACATTCCGATGAAGAATTAGTAACTTCCCTGCAAAAAATTTCCTCTAAATCCAATTTGGACAACTACGAAAAGCTATATAAATCCGTTTTGGAGTGGGAAATTAAACGCAGAGAAATTTACTATAAAACCCACCAGACAAAAGTTAATACATCAATTTTTGAAACGCTTATCAAAATGTTCAACTAAAGAATGAGAGGTACAGAAAATGTCTAATTTTTCCTATTTTATGAAAGCGAACAAAAAGGTTAAGGAAAATGTTTTCCACCCTGTCACCGCTTCCCTGTGCGATGCCAACGGCAAGCCCCTTGATTGGGAGTTCCGGCATATCACCTCTAAGGAAAACGATGAAATCCGCGAGGATTGCACCAAAGAAATTCCTGTCACTGGCAAGCCTAACCTGTACCGCCCCCATGTGGACGGTAGCAAGTACACTAAGGAACTGCTCATCAAGTCCATTGTCACCCCCGATCTGTACAATGTCGAACTTCAGAACAGCTACGGCGTGAAAAGGCCGGATGATCTGCTGATGGCAATGGTGGACGATCCGGGCGAGTACAACGCTCTGGTTGCCTTTGTCCAGAATCTTCAGGGCTTCAACACCTCTTTCAACGATTTGGTGGATGAAGCAAAAAACTAATTGAAGAGGGTGACTGGGAAGCGAGTTTTGCTTTCTATGCCCTCTTAAAATTGCACATCTTACCATCCCAATTTCTTGAAATGGACGAACGGGAAAAAGCGTTTGTGATCGCGTCCATCAAGATCAAGCAAGAAGATGATGCAAGGCAGAAAAAAGAGCTTGAGAGGAAAGCAAGCCGGAAAGGACGGTGATTAAATGGCTTCTATCAAAACTTCAATCGAACTGTATGACAATTTTTCTGATCCTATGATGGATATTGTCAACGCCGCGAATGCTGGTACTATCGCTATTGAAAACGTACAATCCGCGATGAATGCGGGCGTAGATATGAGCGGTATTAACCGGGCTACGGCGGCAATGCAGTCTTTTGAAAACACGATGCAAGCCATTGAAGCACCCTCTTTTTCCTTTGGAGATTTGGGCACCACCTTACCAGATTTGGGGGGCGCAACTCCAAACATTACAGTCCCGGTGATCCCCGTTGTGGAAAGTCAGCCGCAAATTGACGTTCCCGATGGTATCACCGTACCTGTAACGGCGGAAGTTGTAGAGCAACCCCGAATTGACGTACCCGCTGGGATTGAAGTTCCCGTGAGTGCTGAAATTACGGAACAGCCGCAAATTGACGTTCCCGATGGTATCACCGTACCTGTTGAACTTTCTGGCGTGTCTGAATCTGAAAAACAGATTCAAGATATTTCAACTAGATTGAACAACATTTTGAACTATCAGAACGCAATTAACAACGTGGGTCAAAACCTATTCGTTATGCCGGGGGATTCGGCGGCAGAGATCGCCGGGATCAACCGAGAATTAGGCCAAATGCAGACCGCGCTTGATTACTTGAAAACAAATCCGTTTGATCTTAATTCGTCCGTTGCACAGTTGCAGTTGGGCAGTCTGTCAAGCGCGATTGACAACGTGATTGAGCGGCAGGAGCGGCTTAATGATTTGATGGGCGATGTTCCCTCACAGGTGTATAGCGCAACGCCCACCGTGCAGGATGCCCCACAGGTTGAACCTACGCAAGCCCCGGTAAATGTTCCGTTCAACTGGCAAGCTGACAATATGAACGTGTTTGATAACACGGGCATAGAGCGTTTCCAGCAGGAAATAGAGAGTGCTAACACAATGCTTAACGCATTGAATGACACTCAACAGCGGATCGCAGAAACGGCGGCAAGCGTTGACTTGTTCCCCGCGAATGCGGTTACTGATCTAAGCGGTATGCAAACCCGCTTACAGGCGATTCAAGATCGTATCGTGCAGATTGAGAACAACCCCTTAAACATGGGTACTAACGCCGCTAATTCGGAGTTGGAACAGTTGCGGGGGCGGTTGGATCAAGCTGTACAGGCACAGCAAGCCCTTAATAGTGCCGTTGACAATATGGACGTACAGGCGGCGAATGATGCTTACTTGCGGCTATCACAAACCGTGAGTGGCACAGAACGCTATATCCGTGACAACGTGGACGAACAGGGGCGTTTTAATCAGAAAATCAATGAGGGTACGGCAAACGCCGATAACCTGATGAATACGATTAAGAGTGCCATTGCAACCTATGCCACGGTTCAGACCGTTGGGGTGGTATTTGACCTATCTGATACGCTGACTTCAACAACCGCCCGTTTAAGCATGATGAATGATGGAGTTCAGACAACTTCTGAACTTATTAACATGGTGTATGCGGCGGCGCAGGATGCTAGAGGTTCTTTTGACCAAATGGCTGATGTTGTTGCCCGCTTTGGCAACAACGCAAGAGATGCGTTTGGTAGTTCGGAAGAGGTTGTTGCTTTTGCCGATCTGATTCAGAAACAAATGACCATTGCGGGTGCATCCACGCAAGAAGCCGCAAATGCGGAATTGCAGTTATCACAAGCACTTGGTTCTGGCGTTCTTCGCGGCGATGAGCTGAACAGTATTTTTGAACAAGCCCCCAACTTGATTCAGAACATCGCGGACTATTTGGATGTTCCCATTGGCCAAATTCGTGAAATGGCGGCAGACGGCGAACTTTCTGCTAGTGTTGTCAAGGCGGCTATCTTTTCCGCCGCAGATGATATTAACAGCAAGTTTGAATCCATGCCGCAAACATTCGCGCAAATTTGGACTTCGTTCCAAAACACTGCTTTAATGTCGTTTCAGCCTGTTTTGAACAGATTGAACGAAATTGCGAATAGTGACGCTTTTCAGCAGTTTGTAAATAACGCCATTGGTGGGCTTTCTGCTGTTGCAAGCGTTTCCCTTGAGATTCTTAACTCTTTGGTGAATGTTGCCGATATGGTAGCTAACAACTGGGGTTGGATTTCTCCCATCATTGGCGGCGTAACAGCGGCATTGATGGTTTACTATGGCTGGCAACTTGCAAACAATGCAATTTCGCTTGCTTCCAAAGGAATCAAAATCGCTCTTGCGGTTGCTTCGTATGCCTACGCCGCCGCTACTGGCGCAGAGGTGACGGCCACAGCCGCCGCCACAGCCGCGCAATATAGCTTAAATACGGCGTTCCTTGCTTCCCCGGTAATGTGGGTAGTTATGGGTATCATCGCCCTTATAGCCGTGCTTTTGGCGGTTACAAACGCAATCGCACAGGTAACGGGCGTTACACAGTCCGGCGTTGGTATTATCACGGGTGTTATCGCCGTAGGCGGTGCGTTCATCCTGAATACCATTATTTCCCTGATAAACAGCGTTATCACGCTGGGCGTGAGTTTTTGGAATATGCTTGCCAATTTTGCGGCGGCTTTCGGCCTGATCTTCAATGATCCCATCGCCGCGATTGAAGTTATGTTCCTATCGCTGTTTAACTTCATCGTATCTATCGTATCTTCGGCGGCGGGCATTCTTGATACTATCTTTGGTTCTGATCTGCAAAGCGCAGTTCAAGGATTTCAAGATAAGATTCAAACCCAAATCAACACCACTGTTGAGAACGCTGGGGGCAACAAGCCGAAAACGCTTGATCCGTCTGATTACACTATGGATCGCATTTCCTATGGGGATGCGTTCAGCATGGGTGCAGATTTTGGAGATGGCGTTGTCGGTGGAATTTCCGACTTTTTCAACAAAACTTTCAACATGGATTCCGTTGCACCCTCTGTTGATCTTAGCGATTACACAGCGGGCATTGGTGACGGTGTGAAAGATATAGCCGGAAACACCGGGGCAATTGAAAATTCTCTGAATGTTTCAGAAGATGAATTGAAGTATTTGAGAGATATTGCCGAACAGGAAGTAATAAACCGCTTTACGACTGCTGAAATCACCATCAATCAGAGCAACGAAAACCATATTACGAATGGTATGGATTTGGACGGTGTTATTTCCGCTCTTTGCGATGGCGTATCTGAAGCGATTGAGGTAGCCGCCGAGGGAATCCACGAATAACAACCATCGTTACATCTTTTTTACGAGGGCTGTTGCACAGGCTTTCTTCCTTGTGCAACAGCCCCCTATTTTAATAAACTTTAACCGAAAGAGGGATTTTACACGATGATTAAAGCAATGCAGGCGGCACAGAAAGCCGCACGAAAGGCCATAGAAAGCACCTATACAGGCGTTATGACGGTATCAGAGCGGCAATCTGTCAAAGACCCTAACACCCACATTACCAGTACAAAAGAAGTCGTTGTTTTGGAGAACCAGCCTTGCAAGCTATCTTTTGAAACCATCGCCGCCACAGTCCAGACCGACACGGCAGCGGCACTCTCGCAGGGCGTTAAAGTGTTCCTGTCGCCGAATGTTTCCATCAAAGCCGGATCAAAGTTGACGGTAACACAAAACGGTGTTACCACAGCTTACAAATCAAGCGGCGTTCCTGCTGTATACCCCACCCATCAAGAAATCATCCTCACACTGTTTGAGCGGTGGGCTTGACCTCTTGAAAAAAACGCACTTTTGAAAGTTAATTTTCAAAAGTGCGTTTTTAGTATATGATGTCATCATCTAAGCTAAGATAGCCTAACTCATACACATCTTTCTTTTTCTGCAAACAATCCCGGATGATCTCAACAGCGTTTTCCGGGGGATTCGGATAACTTGGGAAAGTATCACCAAATGCGCGATAATAGCTTTTCATAGCCCTTATAAGCCCATCATCTTGCACACAGTCGGGATGATTCATATATTCTTCAAACTCTTTGCGTACATCTTCCGGGGCATCATCCGTCAAATGCCAGTTATCCGGCTCATTCACAAAATACGGGCTTGTGTAAAAACTAGGCATCGGCATCATTTTATATTGCCCTCTTGACGATCTTTGAAGAAGTCCGCCCATTCGGGGTTTTCTTTATCAAAAATCTGTTTCTGTTCCGGGGTTAGGGCTTTGGGGTAGTCAGCGAACATATTGAACACGGTCTTTTTGTCGAAACTAAAAAGCCATTCGCCCACACCGTCCGGCGTGTCTTTCCACCAAATAACGTCCGTAGGATTGTTTTTATACCAGTTATCGAACACCCTAGCCCATGTTTCTTTTACAAGCGTTCCATCCGCTTTACACTCACGGATAACAATGCTTGTTTCCTTGCCCTCATCAACTTCATTGTTTTCGGCATCTAAAAAATGAAATTCAGCGTAATCACCGCCAAAAGGGGGTTTACCGTCAATGCGTTTCATGGAAATCACCTTTTTGTTTTATTTTATCACCCGTCTTGCTTGTTGACAATGGGTGCAGTATAATAAGTTCAAGGTAATTCAAAATAAAATTGAACTATTTGAACAGTACAGCCGCCTATATGGTTTCCGGCTTATCACTACGAAGAATCACGTTATACAAGCCGGATTCATTGATAACCGTGGTTGACTGTTTGCGCCCCATACTGTCGGTGAGGTAAGTTCGGCTGACCCCCTTTTCATCAAGACGTTGTGCGGTAGTGTCGTTTGGGTGCGGTGACAATGCCACCCACTTGCCACCATCCCACGGTATACGCATGAATCCGCACAAGTCCTTGTGCTTTGAAATCGTTAAACATGGCTATTTTTCAGCCCTTACAGAACCGCACAAAACCGCTAAATTTGAACTTTATACCGTTCTCTATAAACGAGGCACGTCGAGGTTGTGAGTTGTTATACCAAAACGATGTAACAAACGCAACCCTCAAGCCATTGCGAGTGTATCACGGCATTAACCCGCATGAAGCCTTGATTTCTAGCACTTTCAAGGTTTGAAGAGCAGTAATTTTCCACCTTTGAACCGGCTCCAGATCAGCCAGAACAATCTTCACCGTCTCATAGAACTGCAAACAAGAAAACCGCCCTGCCGTATCGCTACGACAGAGCGGTTTTCTGCTTTATGGACTCGAAGGGAGTCGAACCCTCGACCTTTCGGATGCGAACCGAACGCTCATCCCAACTGAGCTACGAGCCCTCAACTGTCCTCTGATCACTAGAGCCAGAGGACATCGTTCATTTTGACTTTATTATTTTACTGCTTCTGGAATCATTTGTCAAGAGTTTCTACCTTCCGGCGAAGCAGACTCATGGGGGGCAGCTCCGGGGTGGGGATGGTGTACTTTTCCATGGCGTGGGGGGTGGATTCCACGCTCTCCCCTGCCTCGTTTTTGATCCACTCCGGGTGCAGCGGGATGCTGCGCCCATCCGGGCAGAGCACCTCCAGCGTGTCCCCAAGGCTCCATTTGCCGCGCTGCTGGCAGGAGGCAACACCATTCTCCCAGCTTTCCACAGTGCCCACAAACTCCCACTCACGGATATAAGTAGCGCTGTCGGTTGCCTGACGGGCCTGCTCGCGGCCAAAGTAGAAGCCCGGGGAGTAGTGCCGGTGGCTGGTACGGGTCAGCTCGGCCAGAACGTCATCGCTCAACTCAAAGTTATCGTTGAGCGGGTCGGCCAAATACTGATCCAGAGCCTTGCGGTAGGCGGCGGTGACGCTGGCGACATAGTAGAACGTCTTGGCGCGGCCCTCGATCTTCAGGCTGTCCACACCTGCCTTGCAGATGAGGTCGATGAAGGGAGCGGTGCACAGATCGTTTGCATTGAGGATATAGCTGCCGTTCTCATTTTCGCCGATCTCATACAGCTGGCCCGGGCGGGTCTCCTCGCTCAGGTAATACTTCCAGCGGCAGGGCTGGGCGCACTGGCCCCGGTTTGCATCCCGGCCTGCCATGTAATTGGAGAGCAGGCACCGGCCCGAAATGCTCATGCACATGGCTCCGTGGACAAACGCCTCGATCTCCAGCTCAGGCGGGGTCTTATCGCGCAGGGTGGCGATATCCTGCAGGCTCATCTCACGAGCAAGCACCACACGCTTTGCACCCATGTTGTAAGCGGCACGTGCGGCGGCCCAGTTGGTGATGCCGGTCTGGGTGGACATGTGGACATCGATCTCCGGGGCGAACTGCTTACAGGCTTCCAGCACGCCCAGATCGGCCACGATAAAGGCATCCACACCGGCGGCAGCAGCAGCCTTGATGGCTTCGGGCAGGCGGTCAGCTTCCTCATTGGTGGGCAGCGTGTTCATGGTCAGATAGACCTTGCGGCCGCGGGCATGGGCATAGATCACACCCTCGGCCAGCTGCTCCGGCGTAAAATTGGCAGGAGCCGACCGCATGCCGAACTCCGGCAGGCTGCAATAAACAGCGTCTGCTCCATAGTTGATGGCATAACGCAGGCGCTCCAAGTCGCCTGCCGGGGCCAGCAGTTCCGGGATCTGTAACATAAAATCGTCCTCTCTTTTTAACACCCTCTCTGTCATCGCTGATGCGATGCCGCCTCACCGGATCGGTTTCTGCAAACCTGACTCCGGAGCCGCAATTGGCACTCTCCTTGGGAGAGCTTTCAGCATAGCCGACTGAGAGAGACTTACTTCTTCAAACTCTGATTGACTTCAGCCGCTTTCCGGCAGTTGGCCTCATGTTCAGCATAGGTCTTGGCGTAATAGTAGTGACCGGAAAGATCCGTAACAAAGAAATAGCAGTCTCGGACTTCCTCATCGCACTGAGGTGCCAGAGCAGCCTGGATCGCGGCAAGGCCCGGGTTCGAGATGGGCCCGGCGGGCAGGCCGGTGCAGGTGTAGGTATCGTAGGCATTCCGGATGTTCTCGGGGATATCCTCCCAGCCGCCATAATACGGAGCCACCCAGTTCCAGAGGTAGTTGTTGTCCTCATCGCTCTGCACATAGCTGGAGGTGTTGCTCTGGAGCTTGGGGTAGGGCGAACCCTCGGCCAGACGGTTGCGGAACACCTGCGCCACATTGGAATCCTGATCGTTGCCCGCTTCCTCTTGCACAAAAGAGGCCAGTGTGATGACCTCGGGCAGGGTCAGCTCCTGCTTTTCCAGTTTCCTGTACATCTCGTCCGTAAACTGCTTATCGAAGTGTGCATAGAACGTTGCAACATAATGATGCACGGTATCGTCCGTCAAAAACTCATAGGTGTCCGGAAAGAGGTAGCCCTCACACTTCATAAAGCGGTCGGGGGCATCGTCCGGGACATACTGCCAGAAGGTGTACTCGCTGAAATCTCCGGTGTTGGCTTCTTCCAGAAACTCCTCGGCAGTACACAGACCGGCTTCCTCCATTTTCCGGGCAATGGCAATGGCAGTGGTTCCCTCCGGGAAGGTCAGCCGCACCGAATCCGCCTTGGCATACGTGGACAGCTCTGCGATCAGGCCATCGTAGGAATATCCGCCGGTTTGCAGCGTAAAATCACCGTACTGCAGTTTTCCGGCGGCACCCTTGTGCCCCACATACCAGCGGAACAGATAGGCCGAACGGATCACTCCAGCCTCCTTCAGCTCCTTTGCGATGGCAGCAACGCCGCTGCCCTGGGGGATGCTGACGGTCACCTCTGCACCGGGCTTTCCTCCATTGCCGTTGATCTCGTTATACGCAAACACACCTGCCGCACCGACTGTCAGTACCAGCAGCAACAGCACGACCAACAGGATCTTCAGCGCACTGCCTTTTTTCTTTTTCTGGTGTTTCTCTGCCATATCCACGTTCCTTTCAGTCCATCATCAGGCGCATGTAGCTCTCCGAAACATCAAAAGGTTCTCCTTCAAAGCGGATGAGGCCATACTCCTGCCGGGTTCCCTCGCCCAGGAACAGATTCTGGGCAGCCCCCACCGTGATGACAGCCTTTTCCACAATGACCTCTTTCTCCCGGGCAGCTTCCATCAGCACCTCGGCAGCACGGTCATTTTCCGCCATCATCTCCACAAAGTAAAGGGTATCCTCCCTGCGGAAATAGATGCCGTAGCCCTGCTCACTTGATACGATGGTCGCGCCACGGGAATACAGGTCCCGCAGAACTTCCCCCATCTGCTCCGGCGGCAGCTGAACAGTGTCGGGCCAGTATTTTGCCCGCAGCTCGCAGAGTTTTTTTGCCGTCACGGAATCGAATTCCGCCTGGCTCCACAGGTTGCGCTCCACCTCCCGGGGCAGGCAGCGCAGGGCAAAGGCTTTCTGGAAGCCTTTATCCTGCAGCAGCGTTGATTGTTCCGGGCTGGCGGGCACTGCCACCACAAAGCCTGCGCCCCGCAGTTTCTGCTGGGCGCACAGGGTATCCACCAGGCCCGCAAGGAGCAGGCTGCCCTGCCCGCACAGACCGAACAGATAGCTGCCCGGGCGGCCCTGCAGGGTCACCGGCACAGCCAGTGCCACAGCCTCAATGTGGTCGTTTTCCTCCGCGACGTAGACATTCTGCACCCCGGCAAAGCGCTCCACAGCGCTGCGAACAAACTCCTCCGTGTCGCCGCGCTGGGCCTGCCACAGGGCCAGCACCTCCGCCCAATCGGACGGCTGCATCAAACGGTACATGATATAGGATGCCTCCTTTTGTTTCAAATAACAGCGAGAGCAAGAGTTCTGACCTCTTCCTGAATATCCTCAATGCTCCGCATCTTCTCCCCTGCCGTGCAGTGGACGGTATCCCAGCCGAGGTGAGCGGCACAGTATTCTGCCGCCCGGCGGCTGCGGGCCAGATATTCGGTGTCCTTTTCATGGACATCCTTCTTGGTCTCGTCGCCATGGTAGCGGGCAGTCATCAGCCGCTGGCTCACCGCCGGGTCAACCTGCAGATAGATCACCTTATCCGGTGCAGGCAGGCCCAGCAGGTGGTATTCATAGTCAAAGAGCCACTGCAGGAATGTGTCCCACTGCTCCGGCGGGAGCTTCGAGCACTGATGCACGGCGTTGGAGGTGGTGTAGCGGTCAGCGATCAGGATGCCGCCTTCCTCGTAGAACTTGCCCCAGTCCGACTTATACCCCGCATAGCGGTCCACCGCATAAAAGCTGGATGCCGCGTAGGCGTTGACATCGTCAGGCTTGTCGCCAAACCGCCCGGCCAGATACATCTTGACCAGCGCACTGGAATCACTGTCATAATCCGGGAAGGTGATCTCTCTTACCAGATGACCCGTCACCGTCAGGTGCTTTGCCAGCAGCTTAGCCTGCGTGCCCTTGCCGCTGCCGTCCAGCCCTTCCAGAACAATCAGCTTGCCTTTGCTCATACACCAGCCTCCTGCTTGATGGCCTCATACTTTGCGCGGACTTCGGCAGTTCTGCCGCAGCACATCTTGCCCTCAGGGCAGGGGCCGCTGACACAGGCCGGACCGGCCTTGGCAAAGATATGGGGTGCCACCGGGTAGACCAGCCGGAACATTTCCTCAGCCAGCTGACGGATCTCCCACTGAGCGCGGGAGCAGCAGCGCAGATGGAAGAAATTCTGCAGACTGCGGGCGTTCATGGTCACGACCATCTTCGTCTCGCAGGCGTTGGGCAGCACAAAGCGGGCATCCTCGTTGGCCTGTTTGGAGGCCTTGGCGCGGGCCTGCTTTTCCGGCATCCCCTCCGCCATCAGGCGGGCAGTGTGGCCGTCCTCCAGTTTTTTTGCAAGGTCCAGGTAGCGCTTCGCATCCTCATCCATGCTCTCAAGAAAGGCTGCCTTTGCCTCAGGGATGGCCTCGATCTCCGGCGGGATGACATAGTGGAAGTCGTCCAGCCGGACATACCGCTGGCTCTGGACACTGAAGGATGCGATGCGGTGCCGGGTGATCTGGGCCAGCAGGGTGCGGCTCACACCCTCAATGCCAAAGGTGAAGCTGGCATGTTCAATGGGGCTGGCATGGCCCAGGTCGCTGAGCATGGTCAGGAACTTGGCCGTTTTCTCCTCGGTCAGGCCGTCCAGCAGGTCGGTGATATGGGCATCGGAGTAGCAGAGCTTGGCCGCTGCCGCCACCACCTTTTCCGGTTCCGGGGTATATGCGATCAATCGAACGGTCATCATAGTTTTCTCATTCCTCCGTGATTTTCGTCAGCGGCGCAAAATTTGCCATGGTTTTCTTCACGCCGACCTTTTCAAAGTTGATCTCCACGATCTGGTCTCCGGCAGCGGCCTTGACCGCCAGCACCTTGCCCCGGCCAAAGACCTTGTGCTCCACAATGTCGCCCACCTCGTAATGCTTTGGGCCGGTGGATGCCGGGCGGGAAGCTGCCGGGCTCCCCGGAAAGCTCACGGGTTTGGACGCTGCCTTGGGGGCCGCGGGGCGGCCATAGCCCGCGCCAAAACCGGAGGAGCCGGACGCGCGCGGGGCGCTACTTCCGCTGCCAAACCCGGAAGCACTGCTGCCACGGCCTGCATAACCGGAGCCGAAACCGCCGCGCTCAGAGGCATTGTATTCACGGTTGAGGTAGCTGCCGCCGGTGCGGCCGCCGAAGCTGCTGGAATTGCGGCCCCAGCCGGACGCGCCGGAGTAGCCCGAGGCCCCGCCGGGAACGGTATCACTGTAACTGGAACCCCAGCCCATGGAAGAACGACGTTCCAACGCCGGGCTGCGGGTCTCTTCTATATACTCAGGCTCGATCTCGCGCAGGAAGCGGCTGGGCTCGTTGCGCTGGGTGCGGCCGTAGAGCATCCGGGAGACGCTGTTGGAGATATACAGCTCCCTCTTGGCGCGGGTGATGCCGACATAGGCCAGACGGCGCTCTTCTTCCAGATCTGCCTCGGAGTATTTGCTCATCTCGCTGGGGAATACCCCCTCCTCCATGCCAATGAGGAACACATAGGGAAATTCCAGGCCCTTAGCGGAGTGGATGGTCATCAGGACCACCTGATCGGCGCTCTCGTTGTAGCTGTCAATGTCGCTGATGAGGGCGATATCCTCCAGATAGCCTTCCAGCGAGGCCTCCTCGCCGTGCTGATCGCAGTAGTTTTTGACATTGTTGACCAGCTGGCCCAGGTTCTGCAGGCGGTCTGCCGCATCCTCGTGGCCCTTGGCCGCATCGGCTTCCAGCATGGCCTTGTAGCCGGTCACCTCAATGACATCCTGGGCAAATTCGTCCAGTGTCCTGGTTTCCAGCGATTCCTGCAGTTTTTCGTAGATCTGCCAGAATTTCAGCAGCGGCATAATGGCGCGGCTGAGCTTGGCGTATGCATCCGCATGGGAGATGACTTCCAGCATACTGATCCCCTGCTGGGCGGCAAGGTCAGCGATCACATCGACGGTGGTGTTGCCGATCTTCCGGGCAGGCTCGTTGATGATGCGGCGCAGGCGCACATCATCCCGGGCGTTCGCCACAATGGACATATAGGAGTGGATATCCTTGACCTCTTTGCGGTCATTGAAGCGCTGGCCGCCCACGATCTTATGGGGAATGCCCGCGCGGGTAAAGTAGCTTTCGATGGGGGCCGACTGGGCATTCATGCGGTAGAGCACCGCATGGTCCGCCAGATGCCCGCCCTCTTTCAGGTGCTCACCGATGACATCTGCAATGTGCATGGCTTCGTCCTGCTCATTCTCGGCAGTGTAGACCTGCACCTTGTCGCCCTCGTCGTTCCGGGTCCACAGGGTCTTGCCCTTACGCTCGGTGTTATGCTGGATGACGCAGTTGGCAGCATTCAGGATATTGGAGGTGGAGCGGTAATTCTGCTCCAGACGGATGGTCTTGGTGCCGGGGAAGATGCGCTCAAAGTTCAGAATGTTCTCAATGGTGGCACCGCGGAAACGGTAGATGCTCTGGTCATCGTCACCAACAACGCAGATGTTCTTTTCCGGGCCGGTGAGCAGGCTGACCAGCCGGAACTGGGCCACGCTGGTATCCTGATACTCGTCCACCAGCAGGTAGCGGTACTTGTTCTGGTAGAACTCCCGCACATCCTCGTGCTCCGCCAGCAGCTGAACGGTCTGATAGATCAGGTCGTCGAAGTCGAAGGCTCCTGCCTCCCTGAGCTTTTTCTCGTAGGCGGCGTAGACTTTGGCGGCAATGGCTCCCTTGGTGTCCCGGGCTGGGGTGCGCAGCGCCTCCTCCGGGCTGACCAGCTGATCCTTCCAGCGGCTCATCTGGTTGATGGCGCTCTTGATCGGGAAGAACTTATCGTCGATGCTCAGTTCCTTATAGACCGCCTTCATCACGCGCTGGGAGTCATCGGTATCATAGATGGTAAAGCTGCGGGGGTAGCCGATGGATTCTGCCCAGCGGCGCAGGATGCGCACACAGGCCGAATGGAAGGTGGAGGCAAACACCTCGTCCCCCTCTTCGCCGCCCAGCATATTGCGCAGGCGCTCCTTGAGCTCCCCTGCCGCCTTGTTGGTAAAGGTGATGGCCATCACGTTCCAACTGCGGACAGCGTTCTGCCGCAGCATCCCGTCCAGCCAGGCGGGTGCATCGGTGCCGGTCATAATTGCCGTTTTCAGAGCCTTGACATCATCCTCGGTCACCTCACGGGGGGTCCAGCTGGAACCGTGGGCCGAGCCAAACCGGATCAGGTTTGCGATACGGTTGACCAGAACAGTGGTCTTGCCGCTGCCTGCACCGGCCAGAATGAGCAGCGGGCCGTCGGTGGTAAACACCGCCTGCCGCTGCATATCGTTCAGGCGGCCAAACTGCTTTTCAATATAGGTATCGCGCAGAGCGCAGAATTCCTGTTGGAGACTTGCTGCCATTGTTTCACCTGTTCTTCTATAAAATCACTTACTTTATAAGTATATCACAATTCAAGAGGGTTGTACATAAAAAACCGCCCTTCCTGCATAGCACAGGAGGGGCGGCAGTGTTCAGATAAAGCTTAGCCGAAGATGTTGATCAGGATACCGGCAGCAACTGCGGAACCGATAACGCCAGCGACGTTGGGGCCCATGGCGTGCATCAGCAGGAAGTTGGAGGGGTTCTCGCTCTGGCCGACCTTCTGAGAAACACGGGCGGCCATGGGAACAGCGGAAACACCAGCGGAGCCGATCAGGGGGTTGACCTGACCGCCGGTCAGGGCGTACATCACCTTGCCGCACAGAACGCCTGCAGCGGTACCAAAGGAGAAGGCGATCAGACCCAGCACGATGATGAACAGGGTGCGGCTGTTCAGGAAGGTGTTTGCAGAGGTGGTGCAGCCAACAGACAAAGCCAGGAAAATGGTGATGATGTTCATCAGCTCATTGCCGGCAGTCTTCTGGATACGATCCACAACGCCGGACTCTTTCATCAGGTTGCCCAGCATCAGCATACCGACCAGAACGGCAGCATCGGGAACGATCAGAGAAACAATGATGGTGACCATGATGGGGAAGATGATCCTCTCGGTCTTGGACACGGTGCGCAGCTGCTTCATTACGACCGTACGCTCTTTCTTGGTGGTAAGCGCCTTCATAATGGGCGGCTGGATCACGGGCACCAGAGCCATGTAGCTGTACGCCGCAACGGCAATGCTGCCCAGCAGCTCAGGTGCCAGACGGGAGGTAACGAAGATGGCGGTGGGGCCGTCTGCACCACCGATGATGGCGATTGCAGCGGACTGCTTCTGGGTGAAGTCCACAATACCGGTAGCGGCCAGCAGACGAGCGCCCATGTAAGTACCAAAGATACCGAACTGAGCGGCAGCGCCCAGCAGCAGGCTCTTGGGGTTGGAGATCAGGGGGGCGAAGTCGGTCATGGTGCCGATGCCCAGGAAGATCAGAGGGGGGTAAATGCCCAGCTTGACACCCATGTAAAGCATATCGGCCAAACCACCGTTGTTCAGAATCTCGACCCACATCGGGTGCTCGAGACCATCACCAACGAAGTACTGCATGTGGATGATGCCGCTGCCGGGCAGGTTGGCAAGGATCATGCCGAATGCCATGGGCAGCAGGATCAGGGGCTCAAATTCCTTCACGATGGCCAGGTACAGCAGGAAGCAGCCCACGCAGATCATGATCGCGTAGAGGTAGCCGCCCGGCTCACCGAACCGTGCAAAGCCGGAACTCTGGAAAATACCGACCAGAGTATCGATAAACTGTGTCATGTTTTTCCTCCTGTGTTAAAAAGGTGCGGTGGTGTCGTTGACACCAGCCTTGCTCCAGCCATTTGCAGCACGGCGCACGGCCTTCAGGGTGTACTTGCCATTGCCCATGGCATGGATGGCAGCCATAATCGCGGCAACCACATCGCCGGGAATGCCTTCCTCCACCACAGGGGCGGGAGCAGTCTGCTGCACGGGGGCAGCGGGCTTTGCGGCAGCCTTGGGAGCAGCAGGCTCCTTGGCTGCCTTCTTCTTGGCGGCCATACCGTCGAAGATCTTGCCTTCCAGCGTGATGATGAGCATCAGCAGGATGAGGATGGCAAACACCAGCACGATACCGGTAATGGTGATAACCACATCAGAACCCAGATTCATGGTCTTCCTCCTAATAATAATTTACTCCGCACTCCGGAGCAGGCCCCGGCGCGCAAAAAGCGATTTGACAATATTATACAATATTTCCCGACCCGATTCAACAAGTATGAACAAAATTTTGTTGCAACTTTTCCAATTTCTTAACGAGCCGGGCCAGGGCCCCGGTTAACGGCGGCCCATGCGGGGGGTCGCATCCAGGAAGCCGGTCTCCAGCTTATCGTTCAGGCCCAGGCTCATGGCAGTGCCCAGCGCCACACAGTTCACGGGATCGGGCGAGACGGTCACATCCACCTTGAGCTCCTGGCTCAGGTATTCGGGCAGGCCGTGCAGCTGTGCGCCGCCGCCGGTCAGCACCACACCATTGCGGAAGATATCGCCTGCCAGCTCGGGCGGGGTCTTTTCCAGCACCTGATGGGCGGCAGTGCCGATCTGCTCACTCAACATCATCACAGGCTCGTAGAGGTCGCTGGTGGAAACATTCACCTTGATGGGCAGGCCGGTCAGCAGGCTGCGGCCCTTCACCTCCATCGTCTCGTCAAAATCAGCCTTCTGGGGGCAGCAGGCGACATTCTTTTTCAGCTGCTCTGCGGTACGCTGGCCGATGGCAATGCTGAACTTGTTGCGGACATGCTTCAGGATCTCGTCATCATAGTGGTTGCCCGCCACACGGACACTGGTGGCCTTGACCTTGCCGCCCAGAGACAGGACAGCAATATCGGTGGTGCCGCCGCCGATATCAATGATCATCCGGCCATCGGGCTGGGTGATGTCGATGCCGGAACCCAGTGCAGCGGCAATGGGCTCATCGATCAGGTAGACCTGACGGGCACCGGCGGCCATCACGGCCTCCACCACGGCATCGCTCTCAATGCCGGTGATGGCAGCGGGCACGCAGACAGCCACCCGGGGCTTGACCATGTGGGAGCTGTACACCTGATTCACAAACCGGCAGATCAGCTCCCGGGTCATGGTGTGGTCGCTGATAACGCCGTCCTTCAGCGGGAAAATGGCGGAAATATAGTTGGGGGTGCGGCCTACCATGGCCAGGGCCTTGTCGCCCACCTCCAGCACGGAGTTCTTGCGGGTATCCATTGCCACCACGCTGGGCTGGTTGAGCACGACCCCCTGCCCTGCCTGTGCAATGATAATGGTCGTTGTGCCCAGATCGATGCCGATGTCATTCTGTGCCATAATGAAACGTTCCTTTCTCTGCTCCCCTGTTTTCTATCGTAAATGCCCGTTCGGGCGGGAAATCAAATCAATTTATATTGTAGCATAAGCCAGTAAAAAAGTATAGACCAAACCTCTCCTACTAGGAGAGGCAAGTCAGCAGCCTGGCTCCCCTATTAGGGGAGCTGGCGCAAGGCGCCTGAGAGGTTATTCTGCCGCCATCTGTTCCGGCGGCAGATTCTCTTTCAGCAATTCGCACAGGCCGCTGTACCGCAGATTCTGCCGGACATTGGACATCATCCGGTTCACCACATCCCGCCGCCCGGCCACGATGCACAATTTGCGGGCGCGGGTCACGCCGGTGTAGAAGAGGTTGCGGTAGCAGAGCCTTGGCGGCACCTGCGCCACCGGCAGCACCACCGCCGGGAACTCGCTGCCCTGGCTCTTGTGCACCGTGATGGCGTAGGCGATCTCCAGCTCGTTCAGGTTTTCCGCCGGGTAGAGCAGGCGGCGGTCATCCATCCGCACCACCATGGAGCGGTCGCGCATGTTGATGGATTCCACAATGCCGATATCACCGTTATAGGCTCCCACGCCCTGCTCCCCGCCAATGCGGTTCCAGACGATCTCGTAGTTGTTCCGCACCTGCATCACCTTATCGCCCACCCGGAACACCCGGGAGGCGCTCTGGAGCTGGGGTTTGCCCTTCTGCTCCGGGTTGAGCAGGTTCTGCAGCTCCACATTCAGCGCCTGGGTGCCGGTGGGTCCCAGCTTGGTGGGGCAGAGCACCTGAATATCCCGGACAGGGTCAAAGCCATAGCTCCGGGGCAGACGGGTGGTGACAAGATCGCACACCAGTTTCTGCGCCGCATCGCCGTCCGATTCCAGAAAGAAGAAATCGTCTGTCTTACCGCCCTTCTGCAGCGGCTCACTGCTGATGATGTGGTGGGCGTTCTCCACAATAAGGCTGCGTTTAGCCTGCCGGAAGATCTCGTTCAGGCAGACGGTGGGCACCAGCCCGGAGCGGATGACCTCGCCCAGAATGTTGCCGGGCCCCACGCTGGGCAGCTGGTCGGCATCGCCCACCATAATAATGCGGCAGCTGTACCGCAGGGCTGCAATGAGCGCCTGAAACAGCTTCACATCCACCATACTCATCTCATCCAGAATGACCACATCGCATTTGAGCAGGTTCTTGTCATTGTGGATAAAGCTGACCACGCCGCCGGAGTAGTCCACCTCCAGCAGGCGGTGAATGGTAGAGGCCTTGCGGCCGGTCAGTTCACTCAGCCGTTTGGCCGCACGGCCCGTGGGAGCACAAAGCGCCACCCGGTCTGCCTGATGTTCCAGCAGCTGCAGGATGGCGTTGACCGTGGTGGTCTTACCGGTGCCGGGGCCGCCGGTCAGCACAAGGCAGTTTTCGGTCATGGCCTTGCGGATGGCTTCCCGCTGCAGGGGCGCATAGGCAAAGCCCTGGGTCAGCTCCAGCACCTGAATGTTTTTATCAAGGTCCCGCACCGTCTGCTTTTCCCGCTTCGCCAGCAGGGCCAGCCGGTCGGCAATGGCCTGTTCTGCTTCCAGCAGGTCAGGCAGATAGATATACGGCACCGCCTCCAGCATCTTCACGCCAAGCTGCCCGGTCTCAATGCAGTGGTCCAGCGCACGGGCCAGCTTTTCGGGTGGCTGCTGGATGAAGTGGGATGCCGTGTCCAGCAGCTGCGCACGGGGCAGGCAGGTGTGGCCGTTGCCCGCGTTGTGGCGCAGGGTGCGCAGAAGCGCTGCTTCCAGCCGCTGGGTGCAGTCCCCTTCCATGTGGTAATACTGTGCAATGCTGTCCGCATGGCGGAAATCCAGCTGCAGGGGTTCCCCACAGAGCAGATAAGGGTTCTGGGAGATGGCCTGCATGGCACTGGGGCCAAAGACGCGGAACACCTCCATGGCGCGGCGGGGGCTGATCTCGAACTGAGCCAGATAGGCGATCAGTTCCCGCATTCCGAACATCCGCTTGAACTCCTGCTGGATGCGGTCAGCTTTGTCCGCCGAGATGCCGGGGATCAGGGTGAGCTGGGCGGGGTCGTTGGCGATCACCTCCAGCGCCGCCGCGCCGAATTTGTCGATGATCTTATTGGCCGTGCGCGCCCCGATATAAGGCAGGGAGCCGCTGGCAAGGAAGGCGTACACCGCTTCCAGATCCTTCGGCATATCGGTCTCGCACTCCTGGGCGTGGAACTGGCGGCCATAGGTGGCGTGGTTCTCATATTTACCGCGGCAGACCACGCTCTCGCCCGCATGGAGCTCGCCCACGATCCCGCACACCACGGTGACCGTGCCGCCGCCGGAAATTTCAAACACCGTGTAGCCGTTATCCGGGTTCTCGTAGATAATGTTCTCCACTGTTCCCTCGATCTGTTCCAGCTCCATGCTCCTCACCCCCCTTGTGACATAATTATTTATAGTATAATCGTTTTGGTGTTATTTGTAAAGGAATTGGGCAGGCCCTGCTCTTTACAACCTCTCAGCTTTGGCGTTGCGTGAGGCTTTCCCTCTTTGCCAAAGCCTCCCCTACTAGGCAACAAAAGAGCCGCCCTTCTGCGGTTTCGCAAAAGAGCGGCTCAATTTTTACAAGTTTGCGTGCGGTCTTGCTTTTTCCTGTTTCAGCTTCCGGAACACAACGATATACGCCGGGATCAGGAAGAAACAGGCAAAGAACCAGGCCACCGGGTTTGCAATGCAGGCGGCAAAATAGCCCCACAGCGGCACGAACAGGAAACCCACCATAGCACGGGCGATCATCTCTGCCACACCGGCAAACATGGCCAGGCTGGAATAACCCAGCCCCTGAATGGTGTAGCGGTAAATGATAAGGACCGCCAGCGGGATATAGAACACACTGTTCCAGAAGATGAAGCTCTGGGCGTTGGCCATGATCTCGGTCTGGCTGCTCTCAAGGAACAGGCCGATCAAAGCCTTATCCAGCACGCGCAGGATCAGGAAGGATGCCACACTGTACACACAGCCGATGCCCAGGGCGGTGTTCACGCCCTTGTTCACACGGTTCAGGTCGTGGGCACCCATATTCTGGCTGGCGTAGGTGGTCATGGCCGTGCCAATGCTCTCCAGCGGGACGGACAGGAACTGTGCCGCCTTGCCGCCTGCAGTCTGTGCTGCCACGATGTCACTGCCCAGACCATTGACTGCACCCTGCAGCACAACGGAACCGATGGCCGTGATGCTGCACTGCAGACCCATGGGGATGCCCATGCCGCACAGCTTGACACAGTGCTGTCTGCTCAGGCGGCTTTCTTCTTTGTTCCAACGCAGCTCATTATAATGCTTGAGGATGTACCACAGGCTGCCCAGACCGGCCACTGCCTGGCTGAACACGGTGGCGAATGCTGCACCGAACACGCCCATCTTGAAGGTGATGATGCAGAGCAGATCCAGCCCGATGTTCAGAAAGCTTGCCACCAGCAGGAAGTACAGGGGCCGCTTGCTGTCACCCAGAGCGCGCATCAGGGCGCTGGTCATGTTGTACAGCAGCGTAAACGGGATGCCGATAAAGATGGTGCGGATGTAGATGTCCGCCAGATCAATGATGTTGTCCGGGGTATTGGTCCAGACCAGAATGGAACGGGTCATGGCCACCGTGACCACGGTAAGCACTGCGGCAAAAAAGACACTCAGCCAGACAGCATTGGCGGTGTAGCGGCGCATCTCCACATAGTCTTTCGCACCGAATGTCCACGAGATGGGGATGGAGAAGCCGCAGGCAATGCCATTGACAAAGCCCAGCACCAGATAGTTCAGACCACCCACACTGCCGACTGCCGCCAGCGCTTCCACGCCCACAAAGCGGCCCACGATGATGGTATCTGCCAGATTATAGAACTGCTGGAACAGGCTGCCCAGCATCAGCGGCACCGCAAAGGCAAGGATCAGCTTGAGCGGGCTGCCCTGCGTCATATCTTTCGTCATACGCACGTTCCTCCTTGGGAAAGCATCACAGACCTTATCACACGAATTTTTTCCGACAAAAACGCCCTGCCGCGCAATGGGCAGGACGTTTTTGTTCATGTGGGTATTATATCAGGTTGTGATGAATTTTCAAGAGGTTTTTTCAAATTTTTCAGTGCTTCCCGGCCAGATGCTTCAGCAGCTGGAACAGAATGCTCCAGAACCCCGTTCCGGCATTGCCCGAAGGCGGGGTCTCCTCATCCGGAATGCTCAGTGGCGTATCATCCTCCGTGATGCACATAGCGACCGATACACCAGATTCGTCCTGAGCAGCCCCCTCATCCGAAGGGGAAACCACCTGAACCACTGCCGCACTTTCGGTTTTCGCAGTCTCTGCGCCGCTGGCAGCCAGTGCGGGCAGACCCGCCGTAAGGACAACCCCTGCGATCAGTGCTGATGCAACACCACGTTGGAATGCATATTTCAACTTCATTTTTTGTTAAGCCTCCTCCAATTGGGAATGGACCAATTTGTGTTTCAATTATAGCACAAAATCCCGAATGATTATCACTGATTTTTCATAATACGTTGTTTTTTCGCAGATGTGAAAAAGTTTCAGATTTCCGTTCACAAAATGCAATGTAGTTATGCAATCCAAACCTGCTCTGTACAGCAAAACCGCCCCGGCGTGCATCTCTGCATTCCGGGGCGGTTCAGATCATTCTGAATAATGTGCGAGGAACTGTCTGGTACGCTCCTCCCGGGGGTGGTCGATGAGCTGTTTGGCCGGGCCCTCCTCCACGACTACGCCGCCATCCATGAACAGGATGCGGTCGGCCACATCGCGGGCAAAGTGCATCTCATGGGTGACAATGATCATCGTGGTCTTGCGGTCAGCAAGGTCGCGCAGGACCTTCAGCACCTCGCCGGTCAGCTCCGGGTCAAGGGCGCTGGTGGGCTCATCAAAGCAGAGGATATCCGGGTGAAGCGCCAGCGCGCGGGCAATGGCCACACGCTGCTGCTGGCCGCCGGAGAGCTGATGCGGGTAGTGGCCGGCCCGCTCCGAAAGGCCCATCTGCGCCAGCAGTTCTCTCGCCTGCTGTTCCAGCTCCGCGTGGATGGCCTTTTTGTTTGCCTGATATTCCGGACGTTCCTTTGCCAGCAGTTCTCCTGCCAGCATCACGTTCTGTAAGGCCGTGTACTGCGGGAACAGGTTGAAGTTCTGGAACACCAGACCAAAATGGAGCCGCTTTTTGCGGATCTCACTTTCCTTCTGGGTGGCAGGGTCGGCGGCATCCCACATGGTCTCGCCGTTCACCTTGATCACACCCGTGTCAGGCCGTTCCAGAAAGTTCAGGCAGCGCAGCAGAGTTGTTTTGCCGGAACCGGACGAGCCGATGATCGCCAGCGCTTCACCCTGCTCCAGATCCAGGGAGATGTCCTTCAACACATGGGTCTCGCCAAAATTTTTCCCGATACCGGAAGCTTCGAGCAACGCCATAATCTATCTGCCTCCTTAGCAGCGGAAATAATCGAGCTTTTTTTCAGCCCAGTTGAACAGGATGGTCAGTGCGCCCACAAACACCAGGAAGAAGAGCGCGGTGGAGAACAGCGGCCAGATCAGGCCCTTTGCGCTGTACTCCTTGGCCATCATAATGATTTCCTTGTTGGCAATGGTGTTTGCCAGCGAGGTATCCTTGACCAGCGTGATGATCTCATTGCCCATGGGGGGCAGGATGCGCTTGACGACCTGAAGCAAGGTCACCTTGAAAAAGATCTGTGTTTTGGTCATGCCAAGCACCTGCCCGGCCTCAGTCTGCCCCTTGGGCACTGCTTCAATGCCGCCGCGGTAGATCTCAGAAAAATAGCAGGCATAGTTGATGGCAAAGGCCACCACCGCCGCCACCATCCGTCCGCCGGAGCCAGAAGGCCAGGGGTTGTTCATGCCCAGCAGGCCGGGGCCCAGATAGATCACAATGATCTGCAGCATCAGCGGGGTGCCGCGGATGATCCAGACAAAGGTCTTGACCAGCCCGGCCAGCGGCTTGCAGCGGCTCATGGAGCCAAACGAGACCACCAGCCCAAGCGGCAGTGCAAACAGCAGTGTCAGGGCAAAGAGTTCACAGTTGAGCAGGAACGCGCCGGACAGGCGCATAAGAATCACAGACACAAAAACACACCTTTTTTATTCAGAATCCATATTCCCCTTCCATCACAGCCGGTGAAAGTTCCCTCTGCTCGGGAGCCTTTCACGCATCGGCAGCAAAAAGCCTCCCTCACCGAGGGAGGTTGCATCGCATAGCGATGACGGAAGGAGTTTTTCAACAAATTCAGTCAGCCAGTGCCAGATCGTACTTATCGGCCAGTGCCTGCATGGTGCCATCGGCCTTCAGTGCATCAAAGGCCTCATCCACAGCGGCGGCAGCATCACTGCCCTTGCGGAAAGCCACGCCGTACTCCTCGGCGTTCAGCTCGTCCACGATCTTCAGGTCGGCATAGTCAGTGCCCTCACCGATCATGGCGTTGGCCAGGGTCAGGTCAAGTACAGCGGCATCGGCAGTGCCTGCGGCAACTTCCATCAGGCAGTCGGTCTGAACGCTCTTGGAAACGTAATCAGCCTGTGCCAGGTTCTCGTCCCCCTCAATGGCGGCCTCACCGGCGGAACCAGCCTCGGCGACCACGGTCTTACCCACCAGGTCAGCGGTAGAGGTATAATCGGTGCCATCTTTCACAACGACCACCTGTGCATTCTTTGCATAAGCCTTGGTGGTAGCGGCGTTCTGCATGATGTCATCGGTCAGGGTCATGCCGTTCCAGATGCAGTCGATGCTCTTGGCATCCAGCTCCACGACCTTGGTATCCCAGTTGATCTCCACAAACTCCGGCTCCACGCCCAGCTTTTCGCAGACAGCAGTGGCCAGCTCGGTATCAAAACCGGTGAAGTTGCCATCGGCATCGGTGTAGTTCATGGGCTCGTAAACAGTGTAGCCAATGACCAGCTTGCCCTTGCCCTTGATGTAATCCAGGTCGCTGCCTGCGGTCTGGGATGCGGCAGCACTGCCGGAAGCAGAGGCCGAGGCAGATGCGGCAGTGGAAGTGGAAGCGGCACCGCCGCAGGCGGCAAGGCTCAGTGCCATGGCACCGGCCAGGAATGCGGATACAAGACGTTTCATATACGGTTCCTCCCTCAGTGGCAAGCGGCTTCGTTTTATTGCTTTACCATGCTAAATTGCTAAACTGTGGTTATAGAATAACGCGTTTTCTGCCATTTGGCAAGGGGGAAAACTGATTTTTCGCAGTTTGCTCAAATCTTTGCCGCTTTACCACGGCAAAGCAGTCATTTTGACAAAACAAAAACGCCGCGTCGGCAGCTGCCAGACGCGGCGAAAGGTTTCTCTCTGAAAACGCAGCGGAATGCCACCTATCCGGGAGAGCCGGTGCGCGATTGCGAGATCGAAAAGGGTTTCCTCTCCTCAGCTCAGGGCATCCAGCGCCGCCTTTTGCAGATCGGTGATGTCGATGGTACACAGAGCCTTCAGGTCGGCATCGCCGCCGGAAAGCCCGGCGATCTCGGTGCGGGTCTTGCCCTTAAGGGCATCACAGAAGCCCTCGCTGTGCTCATACCACTCCTTACCCAGCGCCGATGCGCCGCGCATCCCGTAGTCCTCACCCAGCTCCAGCTTGGTCTTGACGAGGTCCGGGGCTGTCACACCGCCGTCCGACACCACTGTCAGGGCCGGCTCGGCCATATCCGCAATGGCGCTGGTTACACGGCGATCCGCATCGGTGGTCAGTGCCACGATGCTTACATCCACCTGCGCATTCACATCCTTGTCGTCGGTGGCGGTGATGTCCGAAGTCCCGTTCACCGCTTCGATGCCCAGTGCGGCCCTGTCGCCCTTGGCGGCACCCAGTGCCCTGGCATTGGCACAGGCCCGGGTCACGGCATCCCGGTAACGATCCACTGCGATGGTGCAACCGCTCATCAGGTCGGCATCCGTTGGCTTGCCATCCTTATCCACTTTGAGCATGGAGACCTGTTCCGGGGTCATGCCGATCAGGTAACTGGCAAAGGCATCTACCTGTTCCGCCCAGCCCTTTTTCAGGGAAGAGACCTCGGCCAGCGGGTAATCGACCCCCTTCTGCCGCTTGGTGCGCCAGTCGGTGGGCAGGGTCACATGGCCGGTGCTGTCCGCCGAAACAGACACTTCCAGCTCGTCCAGCAGAACACTCTCCAGTTTCCCCTCGCCATCCAGCAGGACAGCGGCCGCTGCCAGTTCAATTTTCCCTGCCCTGTCCTGATCGGTGGCCTCTGTCACCACACCCAGACCGGTTTTCCATGCCGCTGTCTGGGTCTGTGCGGAGGATGTGCCGCTGCTTCCGCTCATGCTGCCGGAGCTGCCCGACCCGGCGTTCGTTTTGCCGCAGGCAGTCAGCAGCAGCGCCGCCGCCATGGCACAGCTCCAAAGAGCCCGATGGTTCTGATTCATAGATACGCTCCCTTTCCACACGGCCCGTTGGGCCTTTGCCCCATAGTATGTCCAGAAGAGCGTAAGATTACGCAGCCGACGGGAGTTTTCCAAAGCAAGTGTCCGCTGGGGTGGGACCCTGTTGCCGCAGGCAATAGGGCGGGCGATGGAATGGCCCGTTTCACTTGCGTGGAAAAGCTCCCCGAGTGCTGCGCGCAGCCGCTTACATCAACGGGCTCAGCAACCGCAGCACGCCGTCCAGTGCTGTGCCCGGCAGATTGGTGCGACAGTCGGACCGCATGATCTCCCGGCACTGCGGCAGGGTGCGCTCCACATCCCTCCGCAGTGCGACGATCTGGCTGTTATGGAAGAGCAGTGTTCCGCACTCAAAATGGAGAAACAGGCTCCGGTAATCCATATTGATGCTGCCCACCACGGCCACGCGGTCATCGCTGACATAGCACTTGGCGTGGAGGAAACCGGGCGTGAATTCATAAATGCGCACGCCCGCCCTGAGCAGGGGCAGATAGTAGGAACGGCTGAGCCGGAACACCAGCTTCTTATCCGGGATCCCAGGCAGGATGAGCCGCACGTCCACCCCGCGCTTGGCCGCACTTTTCAGAGCATCCAGCATCTCCTCGCCCACGGCCAGGTAGGGCGTGTAGATATAAACATATCTCTGGGCCTGAGAGAGGATGTCCAGATAGACCGTCTCGGCCAGCGGTTCCTCATCCAGCGGGCTGTCCGCGTAGGGCTGCACCACGCCATCCTGCACTGCGGGCAGGCGGGTGGGCGCAAAGGCGGTGTAATCGGTCTCCTGCGGGCGGAAGGCGTTCCATACATTGAGGAACATCACGGTAAAGTTCCAGACAGCGGCTCCTTCCAGCCGGATGGCCGCATCCTTCCAGTAGCCAAAGCGCTGCTCAGCATTGATATACTCATCCGCCAGATTCACGCCGCCGGTGTAGGCCACATTGCCGTCAACCACCACGATCTTGCGGTGGTCGCGGTGGTTCATCACCAACGAGACCAGCGGCACCACCGGGTTGAAAGGGATGCAGCGGATATGCGCCTTCTCCATGCGGATGACAAAATCACTGGGCAGGCCCAGCAGGCTGCCAAAATCATCGTAGATCAGCCGCACATCCACGCCCTGAGCGGCCTTGCGACGGAGGATCTGCTCCACGCCGTCCCACATTTTGCCGGAACGGAGGATAAAGAATTCCAGAAAGATGAACTTTTCCGCCTTGTCCAGATCCGCCAGCAGCTGGGGATACATCTCCTCCCCGCAGGAAAAGTAGTGAGCAGTGGTATCCCTCCAGGCCGGATACGGCCCGAACTTTGCCACATAGCGGCTCAGGTTCCGGCTGGAGATATCCAGCGCATCGGTCTGGCCCTCGGGCTGGGCAAGCTCAGTCTGATGGGCCTGTTCCACCTTCTGCATCCGCTCCCGCAGATACTTAGCGGGGGCCTTGTTGCCAAAAGCCAGATAAAGCGCGCCGCCCAGCAGGGGCAGAAGGCCGATCAGAACGATCCAGCCGATCTTATAAGCACTGTTTTCATCCTTGCGCACCAGATACAGCACGATCAGGATGCTCAGCGCCTTCAGGGCACCGTTCAGCCAGACCCGCCCCGCCGTGAACGACCAGAACGCCCAGAGCAACCAGAGCACCTGTAAAGCCACCAGCACCACTGTGATCGTGACACGGTTGAAGATGCGGTTGAAAAACTTGACGATGGGCAATCTGAACATGTGGTATCCCTCCCCTGCCGCCCACGGCGATTTTTGATGCTGTTAGTATAGCGCAGAGCGGAAGATTTTGCAAACAAAAAAGCGCCCACAACGGCTTTCCCCCGCTATGAGCGCCTATTCAATCGTGGCAGAATTTTTCCGAGGGCCGTTCGCTTATGCTTCCGCGTCCTCATAACCAACCAGCAGACCGCCCAGCTCTGCATAATAGCTGCACAGACCGCCGCATTCGCTGATGTCCACCTTTGCTCCATCAAACACAGCCTTTACCATGTGCTTCAGGCGCTCGGCGGCAGCGGGATTGCCGCAGTGAGAGATATGGAGCCTGCCGTTGGTGTAGCCGTGCTCCTTGAGTTCCAGCACGATGCGTTCCAGCGCACCATGCTCACCACGGGTCTTGCAGAGAACATCCAGCTCTCCGGCCTCACTTGCCTGTCCGATGACCCGGATGCCCAGCATCCGCGCCACAGCAGCAACGGCAGGCTTCACGCGGCCATTGCGGGCCAGATTGGCCAGCGATTCCAGCGAAAAGAGCAGATGGGTGTGCTTGTGGTAGCGGAGCATTTCTTCACAGATCTCGTCAAACTCCTTTCCCTCAGCCAGCAGATCCCGCAGATGCTCGGCCAGCAGGCGCTGCTCCGGGCCGGTGGAAAGGCTGTCCAGCACGAACACCCGCTTGCCGGGATTCTCCTGCTGGTATTCCTCGGCGGCCAGCTGGGCGGCATTGTAGCTGCCGGACAGGGTGCCCGTGATGGTGATGGCATACACCTCGTCAGCTCCCTCGTAGGCGGCCAGCCAATCGCTGACGTTGGGGCAGGAAGTCGAGGTCTTTCCCTTATAGGTGCGCAGGGTCTGGGCCATGCCCAAGGCATCCATCGTGCCGTTGTCCAGATATTCGGCATCGTCGGTGATGATCTTCAGGGGAACGCATTCAAAATCCACGCCCTGCAAAGTGTACAGGCTGGCGGAGGAATCCACAACAATCTTGGTGTTCATAAGCATTTATCTCCATTCCGGCGGCAGAGGATGCCGCAGTTTTTCCTGTTGTTTGAATCACTATATCAGTTTTTCAAAAACCTGTCAACTGTTTTCTTGAATTATTTCAAAAGTTTTTAATTTCCTGTTGACCGCATTTCCAAAACATGGTATACTGTCCGCATGAAATTAGAATCAAACCGCCGCGTTGCGGCCTGCGCCGCAGGGTTTGCCCTGCCCCGGTATGCAGAACTCCCCACCGTAGGGCTTTATCTGGATCAGAGTGTACAGTTTGTCAACGGGTGTTTCCGCACATTTCAGGGGGTGGAGCTCACCGCTTCCATGGTGAGCAACTACGTTAAGAAAGGGATCATCAGCCACCCCATCAAAAAGAAGTATACCCGGGATCAGCTGGCCTGCCTGATCTACATCGTGGTTTCTAAAAATGTCCTGTCCATGGAAAACATCGACAGTCTGTTCAAGATGCAGCAGGCGCATTATACCTCCGCGCAGGCGTATGATACCTTTTGCGATGAGCTGGAGAACTACCTGCCCTATGTGTTCGGCCTGACCAAAAGCTTTTCCGAGCTGGAGCCGGATGTTGATGATGCACGCAAGCTCCTGCGCAGCACCATCATCTCGGCTGTGAACAAGATCTATCTGGACTGCGTTTTTACCGACCTGCGGCAGGAGCAGGCCCTCTGGCCCGATATCCTGCCGGATCTGGCATAACAACAAAAAACGACCCTCTCTGTCACGCTTTGCGAAGCATTGACGGAGAGGGCCTTTTTCTTAAAACGTAAGCGCGGGGCTGATCTCATTGCGGCGCTGGGCCTGCACGATGCAGTCCTTTTCCGGCACGACACCCGCCGCACCCAGGGTGTTGAACATGGTCTGCAAAGCAAGCGCCGGGGTGTTGTTCTCCTGCGAGAGATGGCAGAGGGCAAACTTCTTGCATCCCTCCTGGATCAGTTCCAGCAGCTTTGCCGAGCACTCATCGTTGGAGAGGTGGCCCCGGTTGGACTCGATGCGGGAGCGCAGGTAGTAGGGATACCGCCCGCTGCGGAGCATGTGGAGGTCGTAGTTGCTTTCCAGCGCCACCAGGTCACAGCCGCTCAGGGCCTGATGCACCGGCGGGGTCAGGACTCCCAGGTCGGTGGCAATGGTCATGGTCTTGTTGTCCGGGGTGTGGATGCGGTAGCCCACGCAGGGTACGTCGTGGCTGGTGGGGAACATCGTCACGCCGAAATCTCCCACATCCTCTTCCCCGCCGGACAGGGTGCGCAGCTCACAGCTGGCGGGCACAATGCCGTTTGCATCCAGAAAATCCAGCGTATCGTCTGCGCCGTATACCGGCAGCGGATTCTTTTTGAGGAAGGTAGCCAGCCCCTTGACGTGGTCAGAGTGCTCGTGGGTGACCAGAATGCCCGCACAATCGCTGATGTTCAGGCCCAGCTCCTTGAGCGCCGTCGAGGTGGTGCGCACGCCCTTTCCCATATCGATGATGATGTACTTCTCCCCCGTGCGCACCACGCTGCAGTTGCCGGAGGAACCAGAGTATAACGAGATGAATTCAGACATTTCAAACCTCAAGAAACGAACCTCTCCGTCATTGCTTCACAAAAGCTCCCTGTCAGGGGAACTTCTGCAAAACAGACTGAGAGGTTCTGAATGATCACATTGCCGATTCCAGTGCAGCGGGCATCCGCTCCACCTTGCTGATCTCAGCGCCCAGACCGCGCAGCTTTTCCACGATGTTCTCGTAGCCGCGCTCAATGTGGCCGATCTCCTCGATCTCGCTGGTGCCGTCTGCCATCAGGGCAGCAACAACCATGGCCGCACCGGCACGCAGGTCAGAAGCGCGCAGGGGGGCAGGGTTCAGCTTGTCCACACCCTCAAACACGGCCACCTGACCGTCCACTTGCACCATTGCGCCCATCTTGCGCAGCTCGTCCACATAGCGGAAGCGGTTATCCCACACGCTCTCGGTGATGGTGGAGGTACCCTTTGCCACGCTGAGCAGCACACCCATCAGGGGCTGCATATCGGTGGGGAAGCCCGGGTGGGGCATGGTGTTGATCTTCAGCGGCAGGATATCGCCCTTGCGGGAGACGCGGACGGAATCATCGAATTCCTCCACATCCACACCGGCACGGCGGAGCTTTGCCGTGATGGGTTCCAGATGCTTGGGGGTGACATTTTTGATCAGAACGTCGCCGCCGGTGGCAGCAGCGGCAACCATGTAGCTGCCCGCCTCGATCTGGTCAGGGATGATGCTGTAAGTGCAGCCGTGCATCTTTTCCACGCCGCGCACCTTGATCACATCGGTGCCGGCACCGCGCACATCCGCGCCGCACATATTCAGGAAGTTTGCCAGATCAACGACATGGGGCTCCTTGGCGCAGTTTTCCAGAATGGTCTGGCCCTGTGCCATCACAGCGGAGAGCATACCGTTCATGGTAGCGCCCACGCTGACTTTATCAAAGAAGATATGGGCACCGTTCAGTTCCTTGGCACGCACGGTGATCATGCCATAGTCCACGCTGTCCTCTGCACCCAGCGCGCTGAACACCTTGAGGTGCTGGTCGATGGGGCGGGGGCCCAGATTGCAGCCGCCGGGCATGGCCACCTGTGCCTTGCCAAAGCGGGAGAGCAGCGCACCCAGGAAGTAGTAGCTGGCACGCATCTGGCGGGACAGATCGTCCGGGACGTTGGTGCTGTTCAGGTGGGTGGTGTCGATCTCGTAGGTATTGCGGTTCAGCATCTTGATGCTGGCACCCAGGGTGCTCAGGATCTTCAGGCTGACTGCCACATCACTGATGTCCGGCAGGTTTTCGATCACACAGACATCTGCCGCCAGAATGGTGGCAGGCAGAATGCCCACAGCCGCATTTTTTGCACCGGAAATGGTAACTTCGCCATGCAGGGGCTTGCCGCCCGTAATAACAAACTTTTCCAATTTTATAATCTCCTTGTCGCAGGCCCGCCAGCGGCAGGGCCACTCAGGGTTCTTGCTTGATCTCTCCGCGCACCGCCGGGCACACACCCTCACGATACAACTATCTTATTATACACAACTTCGGGCAAAAAGCAAAGCCCCCTTTTTCCCTGCCGGATTATTTTCTGTTTTGCCCAGAATCTGCGGAGATATTCGATATTTTTGTTTCTTATTTCAAAAATTTTACAATCAGCGCCCCTTACCAGACGCAATCCTCGCTGCAGGTCTCCTTGATCCAGCCCAGCTGATATGCCTTGACCAGCTGCTTCAGGTCGTGTACCCGCTCCCGCAGGATCTCTCCCTCGTCCGTCTCTTCCACCAGAATGCGGTGGTTCTCCGTTTCCAGTATGTTCTTCTGCGACACGATGTCGATGTTTTCGTTCACGGCCTTTTCGGCACTGACAAAGGGCTGATGGGTCCGCAGGGACATGGTGCGGCTGGAGTACACCAGCGTATACCCTGCTATGCCGGTCTTTTCATGGTAGGCGCGGCAGAACCCGCCGTCAATGACGACCAGACGGCCCCCGCCCTTGATGGGGCTCTCGCCACTCTTCTCCCGCACCGGCACATGGCCGTTGACGATGTGGCTGGTGCCGGGCAGACCGAATTCCGCCAGGATACGGCGGCAGGCGGCCTCTTCATTGTACCATGTATAATAGGGGTCCTTGACTTCCTCATGGGTGGCGGGGTCGGCAATATACAGCCGCTCAAAGGTGGTCATGGCGCTGCGGCCGAACAACGGCGACAGCTTACCGCACCACAGATACCACAAAAAGTCCTGACCGCTCCGCCGGGCCGTGCTTCCCTCGGGGGCAAAGTAGCCGCAGCGTGCCCGCTCGTCACAGTAGTCCATCAAGCCGCGGCCCGAGTAGTTGTGTCCCTCGAACCGCTCCACGGCAAAACTGCCGTTTTTGGTCATGGGCACCACGCCGTGGTAGAGCAGGTTGCCGTTCTCGATGTGGTAAACGCTGCCCTTGGCATACAAAAATTCCACATGCTGCTGCAAACGCTCGCTCTGCCGGAAGGATTCCACCAGCTTGCGGAGCACCAGCCGCTCATCATCATTCAGGGCGGCGGGGTCTGCCGGATCCACGGTGGGAAAGCTGGTGTCCCGCAGGGGATATGCCTGCCCGTTCAGGGTCACTGTCCCCTTTTCCCAATCGATGTGCCGCAGAAAATCCCTTCCCTGCATCTTGAAATCCGGGTTGCGGTCGATGACCTTGCACTCCATCTTGAGCATCAGAATGGTCACGGCCTTGTGCATCACGGCACAGCGGTGGAGCATTCCCTCGGTGTAAGGGCCGCGCGCCGCATCGGTGTGGGGCATCCAGAGGGTCAGGTCGTCATTTCCGTAGAACTGCTCGGCCATCCGCTGCAGGTGCCGCAGGTTGATGCCGTAGCAGTCCTCAAGCATGGCATGGTTGTGGTAGGCCAGTGTCGTTTTGAGCACGGTGCAGACGCAGATAGGACTTCCGGCGGCGGCACCCATCCAGACCACGTCATGGTTGCCCCACTGGATATCCACATGGTGGTGGCGCATGAGCCGGTCCAGTATGATATCGGGCCGGGGGCCGCGGTCAAACAGGTCCCCCACGATGTGCAGCTTGTCCACAGCCAGCCGCTTGATGAGCTCACACAGCCGGACGATGAACCGGTCGGCGCGGCCATTTTCGATGATGCTGCCCACGATCTGCCCGTAATAAAGATCCTTGTCGTGGTCCTCAAAGTGGGCATGGAGCAGCTCATCCAGAATATACCCGCAGCTGGACGGCAGGCAGGAGCGCACATGTTCCCGGGTATGCTTGGAGGACACCAACCGGCAGATATCAATGAGCTGAAGCAGGGTCTCTGTGTACCAGTGGTCAAGCGCTTCTTCATCCGTGCACTCGGCTTTGAGCTGGGGCAGCTTCTCGTTGGGGTAATAGATGAGCGTTGCCAGCTCGGCACGGGTCTGCTCCGGCACACTCTCCCCCAGCACGATATCCACCTTTTCCCGGATGACACCCGAAGCCGAGTTCAGGATGTGGACAAAGGCCTCGTTTTCACCGTGCAGGTCGCTCATAAAATGTTCGGTGCCCTTGGGCAGCTTGAGCAGAGCCTGGGTGCTGATGATCTCGCTGGCGGCGGCCGCCTGCGAGGGGTAATCCCGTGCCAGCAGAGAGAGATATTTCAGATGATCCCGGATCTCCTCGTTTTCGGTGCGCATGACATCCTCCGTCTGATATGTAGTATTTTTGCATGATATATAATATTCTATCATAGTATACCACATTCCATATCATAAATGGTATAATAAACAAGAGTAATTCTGTCAAATCTTTTGCAAAGGACTTGGATATTATGCCCAAAACCATTTCTGTTGCCGTGCCGGAAGCCTGTACTCTCTGCCCCAGGCAGTGCAAAGCCGACCGGGCCGCCGGGCAGACGGGCTTCTGCGGGGCGGGCCGCACCCTGAAAGCGGCCCGTGCGGCCCTGCACTTCTGGGAGGAGCCCTGCATCAGCGGCACCCGGGGCAGCGGCACGGTGTTTTTCTCCGGCTGCACCCTCAAGTGCTGCTTCTGCCAGAACTACCCCATCAGCGCCGAGGGACTGGGCAGGGAGATCACCGTAGAGCGCCTGGCCGAGATCTTTCTGGACCTGCAGGCGCAGGGAGCCCACAACATCAACCTTGTCACGCCTGGGCAGTGGCGGCCCTGGATCATCGCTGCCCTCGACCTGGCCCGGGCGCAGGGGCTGCATCTGCCCATCGTCTGCAACACCGGCGGCTACGAGACCGTGGAGAGCGTGCACGCCTGGCGCGGTTTCATCGACATCTGGCTGGCCGACCTGAAATATGTTTCCCCTGCCCTTTCGGCAGAGCTTTCCGCCGCGCCGGACTATTTTGCACAGGCCAGGCCCGCCATTGAAGCCATGATGGCCCAGGCCGGGCACCCTGTTTTTGACAGCGAGGGCATCCTGCAGCGGGGCGTGATCCTGCGCCACCTTGCCCTGCCTGGCCATGTGGACGACAGCTTTGCCGTGCTTGATCAGATGGCGGCTTGGAACAAGGCCGACCCCGGGTGCTTCCTGCCCAGCGTGATGAGCCAGTACACCCCCTTCTATCAGGCGGCAGACCACGGCATCGGGCGGCGCATCACCACCTACGAATACCGCCGGGTGGTCAACTACGCCATGGATCTGGGCCTCAGTTCTGGCTATATGCAGCAGAAGAGCAGTGCAAAGGAAGAGTATACGCCCAGCTTTGACCTGACGGGGGTGTGAACCCCACCGTCATCCCTGCGGGATGCCACCGTACGGGTTGCGGCACCCAGCGTCCGCTTCGTGCAAAGTTTTGCACTTGCGTCCTGCTGGCCGCTGCCCCAACAACTCCTCCCTGCTTCCGCCACTGGCGGCGGTCGTCGTTGTTGCCTACTAGGGGCGGCCTTGGCAAAACCATAAGGCTTTACGCAATGCCAAGGGCCCCACTATTAGGGGGGCTGTCACCGCAGGTAACTGAGGGGTTCTTTCGTCAAAACAACCAAAATTTCTTTTTCTTTTTCTCTCGGCCGAAACAGCATTTGCTTGCTATCCGGTGCGCCGTGCGGTATAATGGATACAACAATGTGTTCTCACATGAAATGGATCCCAGAAACGACTTTTTAGGAGGAGCGTTATGGAACACTACAATCCCATCCTCGGCAGCGAGCCCAACGGCCAGAAATTTATCACCTGCGGCGAGATCATGCTCCGTCTGACCCCGCCGAACTACGAAAAGATCCGCATGGCATCCAGCTTTGAAGCCAGCTACGGCGGCAGCGAGGCCAACATTGCACTGGCCCTGGCCAACCTGGGTGTGGACAGCACCTTCTTCAGTGTAGTGCCCAACAACAGCCTGGGCAAGAGCGCGGTGCGCTGGCTGCGCTCCAACGATGTGCATTGCACCCCCATGATCCTGACCGAGCCCAACGAGACCCCCTCCAACCGGCTGGGTACTTATTATCTGGAAACCGGCTACGGCATCCGCGCTTCCAAGGTCATCTACGACCGCAAGCACAGTGCCATTACCGAGTATGACTTCTCCCAGGTCGATCTGGACGCTCTGCTGGACGGCTACGACTGGCTGCACCTGAGCGGCATTACCCCGGCACTGGGCCCCAACTGCCGCGGCCTCATCATCGATATGCTCAAGGTAGCCAAAAAGAAGGGCCTGACCGTCAGCTTTGACGGCAACTTCCGCTCTACCCTGTGGAGCTGGGAGGAAGCCCGCGATTTCTGCACCGAGTGTCTGCCTTATGTTGACGTTCTGCTGGGCATTGAGCCCTACCACCTGTGGAAGGACGACAACGATCACAGCAAGGGCGACTGGAAGGACGGCGTGCCCCTGCAGCCCAGCTATGAGCAACAGGACGAGATCTTCCAGCATTTCATTGCCCGCTACCCCAACCTCAAGTGCATTGCCCGCCATGTGCGCTATGCCCACAGCGGCAGCGAGAACAGCCTCAAGGCCTTTATGTGGTACGACGGCCACACCTTTGAGAGCAAGCTCTACACCTTTAATATTCTGGACCGCGTGGGCGGCGGCGATGCCTTTGCCAGCGGCCTGATCTACGCCATGCTGCACAACTATAAGGCTATGGATATGGTCAACTTTGCCGTGGCAAGCAGCGCCATCAAGCACACCATCCACGGCGATGCCAACATCACCGATGATGTCAGCTCCATCCGCAACCTGATGAACATGAACTACGACATCAAGCGGTAACATTCCTTTATACGCAAAGATCCCCTCCGATACTCACACACCGGAGGGGATCTTCTTATTATGCTTCAATCTTACAGAAACACATCCAGCATCTTTTCCAGCGGAGTGCGGGTGTCAAGCTCCAACCCGGCTTTCTGTTTCAGCATCAGGATGCGGCGGACGCTCTCGTTGAGGCGTTCCTCGCTGATGGTTCCATTCTGCACAGCCTCCAGTACACCGTCAAAGGCTTCCGGCAGGTCGGGCGGCATCAGCAGAAGATCTGCCCCGGCGTTCAGCGCCGCTACAGCCGCTTCTGCTGCAGAATAGTGGTCACGAATGGCTTGCATGGACAGCGAATCGGTGCAGATGACCCCAGTAAAGCCCAGCTCCCCCCGCAAACGCTCGGTCAGCATAGTGTAGGAGAGCGACGCAGGCAGGCCGTCCTGCGTTGCATTGGGGGTGGTGATGTGGGCGGTCATTACTACGTCGGCCCCAGCTGCGATTCCAGCCGCAAAAGGCTTCAGCTCCGTCTCCCGCATCTCTGCCCAAGTCTTGGTGCTGCTGGCCGTGCCGTAGTGGCTGTCCTCTGCGGTATCTCCGTGGCCCGGGAAATGCTTGAGTGTGCAGAGTATGCCCGCATCGTGAAATCCTTGTACAGCGGAGGCCACCATCTGTGCCGCCACTGCCGGATCCGACGAAAATGCTCGGTTCCCGATCACGGTATTGGCCGGATTGGTGTTCACATCTGCCACTGGAGCAAAGTCAAGATTCAGGCCGTAGGTCTTGAGGTAGCCTCCGACGATCTGCCCCATGGCACGGGCATTGGCCGGGTCCCCTGTTGTACCTACTGCCTGGGCACTCTGGTATTGGGGCAGATCAAAGCCGGAAGCATTGGCCAACCGGGCCACGCTGCCGCCCTCCTCGTCCACGGCTGTCAACAGACCGGTCCCGGATGCTGCCTGAAAATCTGCCAGAAGCTTTTTCAACTGCTCCGGGCTTTTCACATTCTGCCGAAACACCACAATGCCGCCCACCGGATACTTTTTCAGCCCCTGCCGTTCTGCCCAGGTCAGCCTTGTGCTATCAGACTGTCCACTGGGGTCCAGTGCCTCGACCCGCACCACGAACAGCTGCCCCACCTTTTCCCGCAGAGACATGGCAGCAAGCCGTTCCTCTACCGGGTCAATCTGGGCTGCTGCCGAAGCCGTTCCCGTCAGCAGCAGAGCCGCAGACAACAGCACAGCAGCTGCCCGCCGGATGATTTTTCGCACGAGAGACACCTCCTTTTTCTCTCAGTGTAGCACACCCTGCAAAGGTGCACAAGATGCAAAGATCCCCTCCGATACTCACACACCGGAGGGGATTTTCCATATCAGAAATGCATCAGGAAAGGATCATGCGGTCATTGGCGAACTCGCCGCCGGACGCGATCTGGAACTTGGCCAGCAGGTCGGAGACGTGCAGGTTCTTCTTCTCTTCCCCGGAGACATCATAGATGATGTGGCCCTCGTGCATCATGATCAGGCGGTTGCCGTACTTGATGGCATCCTTCATGTTGTGGGTGATCATCATGGTGGTCAGGTGGTTCTCCTCCACGATCTTGGCCGAGAGGGTCAGCACCTTGAGCGCCGTCTTGGGGTCCAGCGCGGCGGTGTGCTCATCCAGCAGCAGGAGCTTGGGCTTGTTCATGGTAGCCATAAGCAGGGTCAGTGCCTGACGCTGACCGCCGGACAGCAGGCCCACGCGGGCGGTCAGGCGATCCTCCAAGCCCAGGTCCAGGCTCTTGAGCAGTTCACGGTAGCGCTCCCGCTCGGCCTTGGTGATGCCGATCCTCAGGCCGCGCCGCTTACCGCGCCGGGCGGCCAGGGCAAGGTTCTCCTCGATCTGCATGGTGGCGGCGGTACCGGTCATGGGGTCCTGGAACACGCGGCCGATGTAGGCGGCGCGCTGGTGCTCCCCCAGTTTGGTCACGTCGATGCCGTCAATGATGATCTTGCCGCTGTCCACGGGCCACACACCGGCCACAGCGTTCAGCATGGTGGATTTGCCCGCACCGTTGCCGCCGATGACGGTGACAAAATCACCTTCGTTCAATTTCAGGTTCAGACCGTTCAGGGCCGTTTTCTCGTTGACGGTACCGGCGTTGAAGGTCTTGGAAACATTCTGGATCTCAAGCATTTTTTGCATCCTCCTTCTGTGCCTTCTTTGCCGCGGGCTTTGCGAAGTACTTGCTCTTCCAATAGGGCACGGCCAGGAACACGGCCACCACAGAGGCGCTCAGCAGCTTGAGCAGATTTGCGTCAAAGCCGAGGGTCAGCACCAGCTGGATAACGATGTAGTAGATGATGGCACCCAGCGAAACGGACACCAGCTTGAGGGCAAAGTTGTGGAAGATGCGGCTGAACAGGGCCTCGCCGATGATGACAGCGGCCAGACCGATGACGATGGCACCACGGCCCATGCTGACATCAGCAAAGCCCTGATACTGGCTCAGCAGCGCGCCGGACAGGGCCACCAGACCGTTGGAGACCGCCAGACCCAGCACCACATTGAAGCTGGTGTTGATGCCCTGGGCGCGGCTCATGGCGGGGTTGGAACCGGTGGCGCGGATGCCGCAGCCCAGCTCGGTGCCAAAGAACCAGTACAGCACACCGATGACCACGGCGCTGACCAGAATGACCATGATGATGGGGTTGTGCAGGGCAAGCTCCTTGACCCAGCGCAGGGAGATCAGCAGGTCGTACTTGTCCACGTTGATGGACTGGTTGGCCTTGCCCATGATCTTCAGGTTGATGGAGTAGAGGGCCAGCTGGGTCAGAATACCAGCCAGAATGGCCGGGATGCCCATAAAGGTGTGGAGCAGGCCGGTGACAAGGCCGGTGGCCAGACCGGCCAGCAGGGCGATGAAAAGCGCTGCCCAGACGTTCATGCCGGAGAGCAGGCACATAACGCAGACCGCGCCGCCGGTGCCAAAGGAACCGTCTACGGTCAGGTCAGCCACATCCAGGATGCGGTAGGTCAGGTACACACCAATGGCCATGATGCCCCAGATGAGGCCCTGCGCACAGGCACCGGGCAAGGCACCGGGCAGGTTGGCAAGTCTTGCAAGAATATCCAAAACGTTTTCCTCCTATAACTACACTTTTTTCTGATACGGGAAAGCGGAGAAGAGTAAAAATTCGCTCTTCTCCGCTGATTTTATTGTAAAGTCTCTTCGTTACTGCAGCGTGAACTCTGCGCCCCTATCAGGGGAGCTTTCTGCAAAACAGACTGAGCGCTTGTTATTCCTCGATGGCCTCGTAACCCTCGGGAACGGTCATGCCCAGGTCATCGCAGATGGTCTTGTTGTACTTCTTGGTCACGTTGGTGTACTCAACGGGCATGGTGGAGATATCGGCCTCACCGGTCAGAACCTTGGCAGCCATCTCACCGGTGGTGTAACCCAGATCGTAGTAGCTGATGGACAAGGTCGCCACGCCGCAGCCGGAGCAGATGCCCTCCTCACCGGCGAACACGGGCTTCTTGGCCGGGCGACAGATGCCGTCGATGATGCCGGTGTTGGCAGCGCAGGTGTTGTCGGTGGGGACATACACTGCGTCGTTCTCGTCGGCAGCCTTCTGGCAGACAGAAGCCAGATCGTTGGAATCAGAGAAAGCGTACTGGGTGGCGGTAACGCCCTTGGTCTCCAGGTACTTCTGAACCTCGTCTACCTGATATTGGCTGTTTGCCTCGGCAGAGCAGTAGAGCAGGCCCACCTTGGTGGCCTCGGGCAGCCACTCGGTGATCATATCCGCCTGCTGATCCAGCGGAGCCAGATCAGAGGTGCCGGAGACATTACCGCCCACGGTGCCATCGAAATCGGTCAGGCCCAGAGCAACACCGTACTCGGTGACGGAGGTACCCAGAATGGGGATGCTGTCGGTGGCAGCCTGTGCGGCCTGCAGGGCGGGGGTAGCGTTTGCCATGATCAGGTCAACGCCTGCGGAAACAAAGCCATTGGCGATGGTGGCGCAGGTTGCGGAATCGTTCTGGGCGTTCTGGAAGTCAAAGGTGACATTCTCGCCGAACTGTGCGGTCAGGGCATCCTCAAAACCCTGGGTGGCAGCGTCCAGAGCGGCGTGCTCCACCAGCTGGCAGATGCCAACGGTATACTTCTGGCCGTCAGCCGCTGCGGAAGAAGCCGCAGCAGAGGAAGCGGTGGAAGAAGCAGCCGTGGAGCTGGAGGAACCGCCGCAGGCAGTCAGGGCAGCAGCTGCGCCGCAGACAGCGGCGGCAGACAGGAACGAACGACGAGAAATTTTACGCATGATATTACTCCCTCAATTCTACTTTCGCGGCAACAGGACACCGCATGAAAGTCAGTATTCAAGCGGCATATCGCATCGCGCTGCCGCTTTATACTCGTGAAGTATATCACACTTTCCGCTCTAAAACAACCGGGAAACAGCCCGAATTATCAATCAAAGTAATTTTATCTATCACTTTTTTCAATGGTTCTGTGCCGCATCTGCATTCCTTCGAGCTTTTTCAGCTCACCGTCCAGCCAGAGCAGATTTTCTTCCAGCTGGGGGCGGTACTCTTTTGCAAAGTCGTACCGGTAATACAGCGCCTGCCACAGCTTTTCCTGCATCCGCCGGGCAAACACCGGCTCAAACAGAGCCTCCAGCCGCTCCACGGTATCCTCCAACTCCATGCACACCTGCGCCCAGCGCACATCGGTGGCCTCCCGGGCGGGCACATCGTAACGGGCCAGATAATCCCCCACCCTTGCCGCAATGACCTGCCCGCCGCACTGGGTGGGCTGCAAAAAGTAGGATACCTGCCCGTCCTTCGTGATCTCCTGCGCCAGCGGGTAAAGGGCGCAGACCAGCGGCTCGTCATCGTGGATGGCGCAGTGGTTCCCGGTGAGGAAGGGGCAGTTGCCGCGCTCCTCCTTCAGCGGGGCCAGCCGCAGCACCGGCAGGTGGCTGACCCGCCCGATGCTTCCCCGGCAGAACGCCCGGGCCACGGTGCGGGGCGGCAGGCGCAGGCGGGCCGCAATGCGCCACAGGTCAAAGCCCGACAGCACGATATCCTCCCGCCCCCGGCAGCAGCCGCCGCAGCCCGCGCAGGCAAACGAAAACGCCTCGTCCCGGGCAAGCAGGGGCGCGGTGCGGGTAAAATCGGTGCGGCCGCAGAGATCGACCTGTGAATCCTTGAGCATGATGGTTCTCCTGTTCTGTGAATGGTTTTGTACCATTGTACCACAAAGCCGGGCACAGAAAAAGGGAGCGCATCCGCTCCCCTGTTCAGGACCCCCGGCTCACACGGCGGTAGACCGTTACGGCATCCTCGATGTGGTAGGGCGCGGTGCTGTGGTTTCCCCCTGCCCCGGCCGTGACCAGAATGTATTCCCTGCCCTTCACCTCGGCCAGACTGGCCAGGCAGAGCCCTGCTTCCCCGGTGTAACCGGTCTTACCGCCCAGGATCCGGCCACTGTGCAGCTCTGTGCCGTCCAGCTGGCTCAGCAGGGTGCTGTGCATCGTGAACCCCTGCGGGTGGCAGTTGGTGGCCGGAACGGTATACCGCTCCGTGGTAAACAGCTTGCGGAAGGTCTCGTTCTGCAGGGCTGCTTCCGTCAGCCGGGCCATATCCCGCACGGTGGAAACATGTTCCGGGTCGTGCAGGCCGGTGGGGTTGCAGAAATGTGTGCCGGTCATCCCCAGCTCTGCCGCTTTCTGGTTCATCCGGGCCACAAAGGCTTCCTCGCTGCCGCTCACCTCCCGGGCCAGCGCTTCGCAGCACTCGGCCCCCGAGGGCAGCATGGCCCCGTACAGCAGATCCCGCACCGTGGCCGTTTCCCCGGGCTGAAACCCCGCCTGCGAGGCATTCTGGGCCTGCAGAGCCGGAAAGATCTCCTCGGGCAGGGTCACGGGCGTGTCGATGTCCGGGTTTGCTTCTATGGCCAGCAACGCCGTCATCATCTTGGTCATGGAAGCCGGATAGATCGTGCTGTCGGCATCCTTTTCGGCCAGCACCTCTCCGCTGTCGGCCCGCAGTAAAATGGCATGGGGACTGTTCAGCCCATCCAGCGTGATCCGCCGGGGCCACAGCAGCAGAAGCAGGGTCGCCAGCACCAGCAGCCAGAACAGCCGCCGGAAGGCTCTGCGCCGGTGCTTCCGGCGGTGCGGTGAAGTTTTCATTCTCGTTCTCATCCTTTTTTGCAAAATCAAAAGCGCTTTCATCCCCTAATACGGGACGAGAGCGCCTTTTTCTGCAAAAAGTGGGGCCGCCCCACAAAAATTTGTGCAGCGGCCCCAAGCCAGTTTAATATTTTACCTTTTTACGTCATCTACAAGAACGTGTTCAGTGCTGTGCCTTATGGAACATGCTCTTGCGCTTACGCTCCAGCAGATAACCGGCAGCCAGCAGGACACCGCCTGCACGCACCAGAACATCTGCCATCCAGTTGGTGGTACCGGTCTGGATCAGCTTGCCGCTCTCCGGGCGGGCATCCTGTACCGGCGGGTTCACGGGGGTCTCCGGGGCGGGCGTGGTCTTAGCAACTGCCTGCTCCACGGCGGAAGTGGTGGGCCGTGCATCCTGCACTGCCGGGGTAGTCGGCGTAGTGGGAGCCGGAGGAGTCGGATCGGAATCCTCAGGCGTTTCCGGTTTCGGGTTCGTGGGGATCACAGGGTCGGTCACTTCCCGCAGAGCGCCGTAAATGGTCACGGTGTACCGTGCGGAGTCGGTGCCATCGATGGTTTCTCCGGTGACCTTCACGTTGGAATCCGGGCCAAAGGCATCCAGCACGCCCGCTGCTGCGGTGGTGTTGGGGTTGTTCTGGCTCTCATAGCCCCAGACGATGGTATAGGTCTTGCCCTCATACTCGTACTCGGTGCCATAGACCATATCATAAGCGCTGGGAGCACCCTCTGCCTGCTTTTCGTAGTTGCCCCAGATGAGCTTGGTGTTGCCCTCTGCATCGGTGGTCTTGGTGAAGTTCAGGCTCTTGCCGTTCACCACCATATCCCGCAGAATAACGACCTGATCGCCATTCTCAGTGGTCTGGTAGGCAGTGTCGAAATTGTATCCGGCCTGCTTCAGTTCTTCCAGCGCCTTGCCGATGATCTCCGGGTCGTGGGAACCGTCCACATCCAGCATATAGTTCAGTGCGGCGGCGGGCACCCACACGGAGAGATACTGCTTCCCGGTCTCCTTGTTCAGGTCAGAGAGGTAGGTATAGGTCTGACCTTTATAGGAAAGGGCATCGAAGTTTGCGTGGGTATCATCCTTGGTCAACAGGAAATTGGTCAGCTTGTCGCCCTGCTCGTTCACCGGCCACAGGGTGTTGTCGGCCTTGTAATCATAGGTCAGCGTACCGCCGGTAACGATGAGGTTCTGGTTGAAACGGCCAGGGAAGCGTGTAACAGAAGTGGATTCCACATGCGCATTATCCTTGATAAGAATGCTGGAATTGGAGCCGTAAGCAAGAATACCGGTTCCTTTACAGAGAATATCACCCACCATACTGTCCACATAGTTCCCTTTTACGAGGACAGTGCCATTCTCCACAAGCAATTCGCCATTTTTACCCACAGCAATACCTGCATTGGAATCGTTTTGATCTACGAGCAGCGTGCCATTTCCGTCCACTATGATTCGGTTGCCACGAGAGGAATTAGCGTCAACAGCCCAGTTCTGATCGCCGCCGCCATACAGATTGTATTTTCCTCCGTTCGTAATATGCAGAGTTACACCGTGCTTGTTCTCAGTGTTCTTACGTCCAAGTGCGTAGAACCCCTGAGCTACCGTCTTGGAGTTCACCGTGCTGTTGTCGATCGTCACTTCCTTATAGCCAGCCCAAATACCGCGATCTGCTTCGATATTTAGTTTGCTTCCGTTGGTAATTGTAAGATTTCCGTCACTGCCAACTTTGTCCCCCGCGTAAATTGCTTTACCTTTGGTTGCGTTGAGATTTGCTTCTGTATGGTCGAAGGTAAGGCTGGAATTTCCATTATCACCAGTGATGATAGCACCAGCTCCCTCGGCACTGATCGTGACAGAAGAATCCTTGAAACTGATATCACCAGCAGATTCGATTCCTTCGTCTACATTCTTTCCCTCGTAATCGATACCTCTGCTGACATCACTGATATTCAGCGTACTATCCTCCACAGTCAGGCTTGCATCCGAGCCTTGATGTCCGTAAATACCGGTTGTAGCATCACTGATATCCAGCGTACTGCCATCCTCGACTGTGATATCATCCCAGCTGGCAATGCCAATACCGGTATGCGGCGGATCCTTTGCATTGTCCTCCACACCGTCTATCGTTAGAGAAGAGCCGCCGGAGATGGTCAAATCACCGTGCTGGGTAACAGCGCGGCCTGCCTGACTGGCACCGGAGGTTCTTGTATCTTCAATGGTCACATCAGCGCCGTCCGTGATTTCCACGTCCGAGCCATCTGCCATTACCAGACCGCCCGTGGTTTTGCTGATGGTCAGTGAACCGCCAGCAGGGCTTTCGGTCTCTTCCGTGTCTGTTTCCGCAGTTTCGGTCTTTTCTACACCGCCGCTGATGATCAGCTCGGTATTTGCACCCGCACTGGTGCCCGAACCGTCACTTGCGCCGCCATCGCCCACACGGATGCCCTCAACATTGACGCTGCTTGTAAGGATACTCTCTTTCTCATTTTCAATTGCCTTGGAGCCATCAATGGCATTCTCGCCTTTCAAGGTAAGGTCCACATCGGAATTGTCTTGTACATTGATACCCGCCTTACCGTTTTGTGTCAGGTTAATTTGGGTATTATCCAGCGTCAGGTCAACATTGGCTCCTTTGTTATCATCTTTCCCTTCCAGATTCACGCCGATATCGATACCATGGCCGCCGGTGGTCAGGTTAGAATCCCTGACTGTCAGGTCAACATCTGCACCCTCGCCCACCTTGATGATGGTTTTATCCCCTGTGTTCCCGGTATCCGTGGCTACTTCAGTCGGGGTACTGGTGGTATCCACATTCACTCCGTCAACCACGATGGTTGCACCCGTCACATCCTCTTTGACCGTGATGGTGTTTGGGGTTGTGGTCTCAGTCGCGGTGTCGTTCTCTGTGTTGTTGCCAGAAGCATCGGTGGATTGTGTGGCATTATCCGTAAGTGTATTTTCCTCTGTGCCATTGTTGGAATTATCAGTGGATGGCCCGTTGCCTCCCTCGATATGAATAGTACCATCCTCATCGAACGGATCGTTGTTGACATAGGTGCGGTTCTCGCCGTTATCCGTACCCTGATAACTGTACGCACCATTGCCATCCTTATCTTGGTCAACAGTTACACTGCCATTACCCAGATAATACGTCACCGCAGAAGCACTGGGGCCAACCGTGCTCACTGCAACCGCAGTGGCCAGCGACATTGCTGCCAACTTGAATTTCTTGTTTGTCATTTTTCTTCTGCTCCTTTCCAGTTCATGCTCACATGATTGAAAAGTGGTGGTCAAACAGCAGGCCGAGCCTTTGTCAACTGTTTTTTGCATGGAAACGCGTTTCTCCCAAAAGCGTTTCCAACCCTATGATAGCATACTGTACGAAAAAATCAAGCAAAAATAGAAACTTTTGGCAATTTCTTTGCCAGTGAAAGAAAGTACCGTACAAAAACAATAAACCCCCAAGGAATTTCTTCCTCAAGGGTTTCATGTAAGTCGGCGACTACCTATTTTCACGCGCCGTTTCCAGCGAACTATCTTGGGCACGAGTGAGCTTAACTTCTGTGTTCGGAATGGGAACAGGTGGAACCTCACCG